>JAAUXU010076883.1_pt1 | contig 41306 bp, 33 predicted proteins | sample 7278151 | NCBI WGS metagenome assembly JAAUXU01 (sample SAMN14350113, study PRJNA611818) | marine sediment metagenome | isolation source: surface marine sediment (1.8m) | place: French Polynesia: Moorea | collected 2018-08
CATAGTCTCACACAGAGAAAGACACACTAACTGACTGACTGACTCTCACATGCTGACGCACACTGAGGGACTCAGGCAGACACTCTCATAGTCTCACACAGAGAAAGACACACTAACTGACTGACTGACTCTCACATGCTGACGCACACTGAGGGACTCAGGCAGACACTCTCATAGACTCACACAGAGAAAGACACACTAACTGCCTCTTACATGCTGACACACAGACAAACGGACAGACACCTGTAGTGCCATATGCACGCAGACCCCCCTACTGACACACACATCTTTCCTTGACTTTCGCAGTGCAGAAATGAAAGTTGAGGGCGTGAAGAAATCAGCTGTGCTTCTGTATGTACATGAGGGATTAAGAGTAAGGGAAACATGCACGAGTTCGCCGTAGGCATGAAACGCGCCTCCCTGACTTCCTTTGGGGAATCGCGCGGCAACTTTGTTATTTATGCGTCCATAGAGATTCAGGCAAAAAGTACCTAAAGAGAAAAAGGCCCCTGGTGAACAAGTCATTTGCCAAAGAAGGTGCGCTCACTCAGGCGCAGACAGGATGTCTGCTCCATCCAAGAGAGAATGTGGCAGTGGAAACACACCCTAAGGCTCCATTTTTGCCGGGAAACAAAGAAAAAGTCACCTGCAAGTTCCAGTCGTCCGCGTCCACCATGGGCCTGGGCACCCTCACCACCTGGTAGCGGGAGTCGGAGCTGAAGATGTCGTGGGCGGAGGACAAGACTTTGGTGTCGCGACCGCGGAGCCACGAGACCTGATACAATTGGCATCATAGCTTTATTCTTAGTGCTGTCATTTCACTCTGCAGCACTCACCCTGAAGTCTCCCAGGTTCTTAACCCTGCACGGCAGATAGGCGGTGTCACCGACGGCAACGCTGACGTTGGCATTCACCCGGAGGATGACGGGGTTGTTGTTCACACCGAACCCGAAGCTCGAAGCCTGGCTGCCGAAGCCGCCACCACCACCGCCGCTCCCGACGCCGACGCCGCCACCGCCGCTACTTTCCTGGCTCAAGACCTCACGACCTCCTGGAACCTGAGCGCTTTGTTGCCAATCCCATGGAGAACCTGGGACCATGAAACAAAAGCATGACAGTCGACACTCGATTTTTGCACATTTGCTTTGGGCAAGAAAAACTCAATTTTTGCCAAAAAAAAAAGTCTCCTGCTAACCCAAATTTTTGGCCAAGATAATCTTTAGCTCAATGACTGGTAGACATGACTCGGTTTGGGCTCAAATTTGCCGTCCTCGTGCTTGGGACGTAATTGCAGCTGCTTCCATGAGGCTAAATGACCATTGTAATTAACTAGCATCATTATTGGATTCCCCAGTTCCATTTGAAATCCCCTAAACGTCTCGACGCAGCCGAAGGATGGAGCTTGGGGCAACCCCCCATTCCAGCCCAATGTGCTCAAATCGAGCCTCGACTGTACTTTCAAGCGCACCCAATTTGGCACCAACGCAGTCCGTCATTTGCATGAGATTTGCTTTCCCGACTCTCCCAAACGCAGGACCCGAGGCAGGCAAATAATTAAAGCTTCACCCTGTAATAGTCGAAGAAAAAAAAAGAACTTTCCCAGGGCTCGTAGAAAGTCCTTTCCTGGGGAAATCCGACCGGGGATCACAGGAAAGTATTGTCCGTCTCATTAAAAGTTGATCTCATGCATTCCAAATTCCCGCTACTCAATCCAAAGGAATTTAAACCACTCATAGTTGGAGAAATTCTCAACTTTCTCAAGTCTGCCAAAGATGAGAATGAGGTGGGCACCATTTTTTTTCGGGGGGGTTGAGGGGGGGGTCGTTGGTGCCTTTTTTTCTCCATGGATCAATGCTTTCACTGGATCTCTGCCAGACAGAGAAGGAAATCAAGTGCCTGCTGATGGCTTCGGGCTAAGTAGAAATTGCCAGGGCTACAACTTATCTACTGTGCAAGATTCATATGATGAATTTTTACTATGCTAAGTGACTTTTTTTTTCATGGCAGACGACTTTTTTTTCGTCAGCTCGATCAAGAAAAGTTTTTTAAGGGGGACTTAAAGAATACTGCATTTGAACAGTTTTCGACGCAATCACTCAAGTTAACCCATTTTTATTCAGGCAGCACCAAAACAAAAATGAGCTTGAGGAGAAAATTTGAGTTTTGAATTTTTCACCTACTTCTAACGTAAGTTTTTTTAAGGGCCTTCCTCGGGACTGACCCGGAGGAGGGGGAGCAGGTACGCCCCTCCGGGCTGACCCGGAGGGAAGGACGTTCAGAGAGACAAGTTTCACGTGCTTCTATTTGTGAATGTGTGTTTACCTGGGCTTTCCATCGTTGACAACCGGAGGGGGGGGGAACAAAAGCCCACCCTTCACCATCAACACAAACATTTCATCGCAGAGGCTTCTGAACAGCATTGCGAGTCTCATCATTCTTAGGATGTTCTCTTAACTTTGACACAATCAGTCTCCAGCATCGGAAGAGACAGAGAAAATCTTTTTTTAACATTCTGTTAAGTATTTTTTTATCAAAAAATTTTCGAATGCCCCAGTGTTGAATGCGACACACGACTCCAGCCGCGTGCCTGCAAAAGCTGTTGTGCACTTCGGAGAGAGCTTGATTTTAAGCCCTGTCCCGAGGAAGCCTGAAACACCCGGTTGATGTAGCACAGGGTGGCCCAGAAGTGACTTCCATTGACGTCCTTAGCTGCCACTCCAAAGCACAGAGAAAGGTCAGATTGGCGCCAAATGATAGGGGAGATTCCAAACCTTCAGTCTCAATCATCAGAACCAACCTCAACGACGAATCAGACCTGTCAGAGAGGCTAAAGCTTGAAAATGTGTTTTCTGCTTGGAAAAAAAGAAAAGTGGAAACTTTTCCTCCCCCCCCAAAAAAAAAGAAACCCCGTCCTCAGTGGTCTCCATAACTCCATGAGGGGGTCGTTTCTGGGTTTTTATGAAGGTTTTGGATCCTCCTCTCTCCACTGGCCAGTCCCAACTGTCGAGGTCCCGTAGAAGCCCATCTTTTGATACCAGCTACTCCTGGCCCACCCTGTACGGCGTCAGCACCGAGGAACAGACGTCTGATGTTGACGCACAGTCTTGAGGCCACTTTTGGCCTATGTATGATGCCTGTCAAAGACTGGGCAATTGAACCCTTTGATATTAGTCACAGCTAAGGGAGTCACGACCAGGTGGGGCAGAAGCACAATGTGGAGCTGCTGCACTGCACCTCGTCCAAGGCCTCGTCCAAGGCCTCGTCCAAGTGTGGGGACAAGGAAGTTGTGAGTGGCAGTCACGATCTCGGGTTCTCCGGTCGTCCCCATCAGTGGATCTCTGAGCTCGGACCCACCATGCTCCGGTTCGTGACAAGTCAGCAACAGCCAGATTGGCAACTTGATCCCCATGTCCGCCAAGTGTCAGCACGTGACAATCGAAGTGGGTCATCTTCAGTGGTCTTTCCCTACAACGTAAAAGTTGCCAGACTCTTGGCATCCTTCTTGGCCTTGAACCTGCAAGATGCAGCCTGTAGCAACGGTCTCTAAGACGGACTTTTCCAAAGTACTCTTACTCTGCAAACGTGACTAGTTCCCAAAAACGCCGGTTTTGGAAAAAACAAAAAAAGTCACTTGTTCTTAACGCACGATTTTCGGAATATTTCCCCTCTTATTTACTGTCTGGAGGGAAATATTCTTGCACTATATTTCCCTCTCCACAGGGACTTATTATGATTCAACATTGTAAGACTAGAAATGTTCTATATTTCTTGCACAAATCTAATGGAAGGGATTCCGAAAATCGTGCGTCAAATTACAAATTAAAGACGCATATTGTAGTACTCCTATGTAGCCTCTTTGGACTTGACCTCACTCGGGGTCAGTTTATATCCCGAGGCATCGCCCGAAGTTAATCTATAGTTACTTTAAAAGCTTATACTATGCGCGCTCTTGAGTTATAACATATGGTCAGTGACCAAAGTGTATAAACAATTTATTCAGGTGAACAAACTTTTTTTTCACAACTCCAAATATTGTCTTTCTGACTCTTTTTCCTCTTGCCTGGTTCAAAAATTGCGCGAGTCAAACGTGGCCCGAGTGAAGCATAATTCTAGGTAAAACCTGTGTGAGCTAAAACTGTGCTCAAGATCCCATCCTAACAAAACAAACTTGACATATTCGACCCCGCTTAATGCATACATAAAATAGAGTTAAAAAAAAACACCGTTTCCTTCAGCTGGTGCAACGACTTCTCCCGCTGAGCCCGATTTCTCTGCTCTTGACAATTGAAGAGCCGCAGTAAGGTTAGGATCGTCTTATCAGAGAATTGGATGATTCTCTTCCCTCTCTTTTTGTTAAGCTAATCTGATTCCTTCATCTTGGAAGAAACCGTCAAATTGGTATTGGTGAACTGGGGGTCTTTTCTCCTTTGCCTCCTCCTTGTCTGACTGACAGAACCACACAAGGGGGCTGTGAAAAGTCAGGATAATATCGTTATTATTCTTTATATAAGGTTGGAAAGAAAAACCCTTTAGATTCAACACCCACCCACCCCCTGCCTTAGGCCCCAGTTTTCACCCCCAGGAGTGCGCAAGGACACGTGTACTTAATGGATAGGAAAAGAAACGTCACGTTAAAGCCTCCAAATCTTTCTCGTCTTCCTGGCAAAGCAAGTTTGACCACCTTTTTTTCTGCGCTTATGCAACCGTCTTTCGACGCGTCTGTTGAGTCTCAAGTTGTGAAGAATCGCAGAAATTCTCCCAGGAGAACTTGATATTGTCTGCACAGGATTCCTCAGGTTCATTTTCTGGGGCGCGCGCGCTCGCGTGCGCGCGCACACAATGGGCATATAAAGGCCTCAACCCTTTTTTATCTTTCCCTCCGCCTTTTATGTGCATCCCACGAGCTGAATTTACTCCACTGCAGTCTTTATGAACGCGCGAAAACTCCCTGAAGAATCATTCAGACCTGAAGACGCAGCAGGCGAAGGAGCTTTCGGACACGACTTGACACAATAAGTGAAGGAGAAAGAGTTGGAAAGTTAAGCTTCGTTTTATCCCCCAACCGGGAAAGTCGGGGTCTTTTTTTGGCTCGCACGTCTTTCCCCATGTTTGTTTGTTTGCTCCTTTGGCACCTGCGCAGTCGCATTGAAGTCAGATTTCCAATCTTGCGAATTTGAGGCAATCGGAATAAGCGCAGAAAAATTGATCCAAATGCCTGCATTGTGTTTGATTCCATGCGAGCTCTTTCATTCCCGCTGCTGCACAGGGTGCCCAACATTTTGTTAGAAAGTGACTCTAGCTCTATTATGCAGGTGTGTTTTATAGCGATCTTTATGACAGTTGTGTTGGGGTTGGGGTGGGTGATGTGGAACAGGTCGAAGAAGTACTTGCTCATCAGGAGGACCAACAGGTTGCCGGGGAATCACTTGCTTTGTAAGCTCATGCCCTCATTGACCTAGAGGATTGCGTAGCTCTCAAACAATCAGGGAATAAGTTGCAATGACACTTTGAAATCATCAATTCAATGAATGACTTGGGAAAGTTTTGTGCCTGTGAAGTTTTCAATGTTTCCTGCAGACTGACTATGTTTTTGTGGAGTAAATGATGCATCGAAAGTCACCTCCCAGATCTTGGAGTGTTCAAAAGTCATGACAACTCCACGCAATACTTTGATTGTTCCCACCGAAAAAGGTCTCTCTCCTTGCTGCCCGCATTGTTCTTGCCGCTGAAGTACGTGTTGAGAGTGTTTCAAAGCAGCGCCCCCTCAATAATGTGCTCCCCGTACTCTACTATAGGATAATTCAACCTTCCTCCCCTCCCCCCCCTTGCGAGAACATTAAGACGAAGATAAATGTGCTTTAAGGGAAACAGAGCGAGGAAAAGCAGCTTATGGCATTTTTTCATCATGTTCTCCCTCGCCCTGATCCCCCTCGTCTTTTCGGGGTGTCCTAAGAGCGGAAGGAAAGGGGCTAATGCCTGGGTGATATGATGTCCACGACAGAGTTGCCAACAACTTGTGGAGCGCTCCGGAGAGAGGACTGCCATAAGGAAGTAACGTGGCAGCTGTTACAGTACCTATAGACGTTGCTCTGGAAGACCAGGAGGAAGCGCTCGTTGTTCTCCATCGTTTTCTACTTGGTGAGGCCTTCATCTTTGAATATTGCCGGAGAAACAAGATAGGAGAGGCCACGAAACGACTCTCGACGTGGGGCTCTAAGGTGAAGTGAGACATCAAGTTATAATCGTCATCTTTTAGCTTCTCCTCCCTGTGGAGTCTGGCAAGAGACTCTTCTCCGGGCCCATTTGTCTCCGGCCCCTGGAGGCCGTTTCACAGCGAGGCCTTCATGTGTTCTGCATATCAAGATCTTCAGCCAACAGAGGGGGGTTTTCCTACCAAATCTCGATCGCATCTTCACCATTCATCTGAAGAGAGACCGCGAATTTGTGTTGCTTCTTCAGTAGGAAGAGGAATTGGAGCTGCGTTCAGCAATTCTAGTACGAGCTTTGATTTTCTCTCTAGCACACACACACACACACACACACACACACACACACACACACACACACACACGCACACACATTGACACGAGCACCAAATGCAGTCACACACTAGAAAATACACTCATTGGTGCAGTCGCGTGCTGACACACAAGGGACCACATTCAACGAAGCAATACACACCAGACCAAAAAGCCAAAATTTTGGAATTTGGCTGAGCTCATCATCTCAGGTTTGTTATCTGATGCCAAATGATGGAGATGTAGCGAAACTGTGTTTTTTTCACCTTTTTTTTATCCCCTCTCTCAAGATGAAGTTGAGTTTAGTCTATAACAAGGTGTTGAGCTTTAGAAAGTTGAAATATTCTTTTTCCTTTGACTACTGCTTCAGTTTTGAGTAAGTGACTAAGCAGGCTCTATACGAGATGTTGACCTAACATCTTAATGCATGACACTTTGAGAGGCGACACAAGCACAAGTTATTGTTTATTCCGTTTGACTAGAATGACTTGAAATATAGTCCTGCGTCAAATATAGCACAAACAAAGAGCTAAAAAAAACTTTGTCCTGCCTAATTCGCGCTGATGCACGGACGCGGGAACACACACAAAAGCAACAGACTCAAGAAAAACACACAAAAGCAACAGACCAAAGAAATACACACACTGATGTTCTAACACACTGGTACACACCCAAGAATCACATTCAAGGGATACACACACTGATGCCTTGACACATTGACCCACCAGTACACACATACTCAAGAAATACAAGCACCCTCACCCACTCACAAAGACCCACACACACACGTGCACGCACACACGAGTGCACAGGGTAGTGGCAGAGCGAGGCTCCCAACGCCAACAGCAACAGAGTCATGAATTTTCAATGCGTTCTATGCGTCAAATTGGCCTCGGCCAAGCTTCAGTACCGTAAATGCACCAGCGCCCCTGTCTGCCGAGAGCGAGGCCGAGTTGTGAGGCTGCCCGTCCACACACGCAAAGTGTCCTCCGACTCTACATACACGAGGAGGTCGTTGTGCCCGCCACGTGCGCGGGAACAACTTTTTGCCGCTTCACTCCTGCTTCTCTCACGCAAGGAGCATAAAGAAGACGGGGAAAAAAACGGGGTCGTTGACGCGGTCCATGGACCTCTGTACGAACTGCGTCCCTGCAGCTAAGTACGTCTGTCCCTGGTGAGTCAACAGATTGTCCGCGGTGCCGTGCCAAGATGCCGCTCTAACGGGGACGGGACTGCGAGCACGTACGCGTCTCTTAAGATGAGACCTCTCAAGCTGTGGCAGAGTCTCGACTTGGCGAAAGCGTCGCAGCTGGCAGACTCGTCGCTCCACTCCAGGAGAGGGAGTGTCAGTTTCGCGTCGTAAGTCTGACCCAAGCTATCAATCGTCAAATCGAGACTCGACTGCATTTGTGGTGTGGGTGACAATGATTTGCAATGTCTGTCACAAGACCGAAATGTTGATTTCGGAGCTTCACCGGAGCTGGTTGCTCTCCTGCTTTTGGCATGGTAAGGAGCCGGTCCTGAGAACTTGTCCACTGCATAACAGGGGTCTTAACAATAGGACCTTGGGCTCAATACAAAACCTGGCCTTTGTAGCAGGTGCTATGTACTATATTTGACTTGTGGCCATTCAAGTCTCAGAGAGAGAGAGAGAGAGAGAGCAAAGAAGCTGAATTCCCCTTAAAAGTTAACTAGTCAAGTGCACCTAGTGAGCCAGTGATTGTCAGACCCAGGCCAGGTGTACCTGGTGAATCATCCGTTGATTCACCAGGCACTGACACTAGCACACGGACCCTGAATGACCTTGCACTGAAGTGCTCAGTAAATAAGGCCGACTGACTGGCTGTGAAGCCGCCAGATTTTGACCTCCTACTGTACTGAAGTAACTGAAAGACTGACGTTCAAGAAGGCCACCTTCATGAAAAATGAAAATTCTGTCCTAATTTGAGGAGGTCTGAAGTAAAACGCGGTGCTGCAGTGAAAAACACCGACTGACGTCACCTTGGTGTACAAGGTCTGTCTCAATGGGCTTCACCAGTCAAAGCGTGTCCTCCTGGGCATGTCCATGCACGGCTTCAGCACCCACTGACTGTCGAACATGAGATAAGCGAGGTTAGATCAGGGCAGGGTAGGTTACCGTTATCTAACTCAACCTGAGCTTGGTAGGGCTGGACTTGGCCCACCCAGCTCGTCACTACGCAGCACATAGCTGCCCTTGTGGGTTTTCTGTCAAGAGAGACTGATCAGAAATGGTGTGCTGAATGCAGCCATGGTTCCCAAGTAAGCAACAAATTTGTCACTGCATTGTACATAGCAGAAATGTATTCAAGGTTGCCAGACGGCAGCTGTTTTTACACTGATCAACTTCCGGGCTTGCGCAGCCTCTCACACGAGAGGTTGGCGCACCTAAAGTGTTGCAGTTTTAAGCTGAAATAAGTGTAATCTAAATGGCTGTGCTGGGTGCACACAAAAAGAAGCTCGAAATGCAGCTTCAACTGACGTTTTGCTCTATAAATCACCCACAACTTGGCGTTCTTCAGTGAAACTTCACACTGTGCTGGGATCGCTTGAAGTGAGCAGCCTGAACAAGACACACCCTGTAACAGTTTCTCTTAAAAATGCTTTTAGACCATCAAGATGGATGATCTGATTGTATCATGGAAGACACACAATGGGGTCAAGAGGAGGTCCTCCGGCTTAACCATGATAAGTGGTCAGCTTCTCGACTTTCACGGGTGGCACTAAAGGCCTCACTGCTATGATAGAATTGGGCGTGCCATATTTGGGTGCTCAGTGCCAAATGTGGCGTGTCCTGACACGATTGGCCAGTGACACGTGTCTGAATCAGGTACATGAAACCTGTTCAATCACCAAATGGTGTCTTAATTACTTAATTTTGATACCATGTAGAGGTCTGTTGAGGTCAATGTTAAGACTTTTGGAGATTTTTTTGGGGGGGAGGGGGTCAATTTTTCGTAAACCAAGTTGTTTTCCAACTGTGTGCGACTTCTGGCTCCAGTCTCAACTGAGGGAGAGAGTGTGAAACCCAAAGTCCAAACAATTGAAGAGATCAAGGCTGCTGTTGAGAACAGCGCAGCACATTTTGATCCCTCCATGGTCAGTCGAGTGGTGGACAACAACGGAAAGAGCTCTTTGTCTGAAGGCACGACGGGGACTGCCTAAAATGTTGCCACCTTTTGCTTCAGGGTTGCCATTTGCCTGGTCCTCTTTTTCATCACCAACACGAACATGACATCCAGGAGCCTCTGCACCTGCATGACGTCCAGGTGCGAAGGCATGACAAACAGGCCTTTTGTGCTTGTCAAGCATTCCAGGACACCCTGTGGAAGCCCTGCAATGGGTGCACATCTAAATGTTTTTCTCTCTTCCAAGTACGAGGAGCACAGGACTTCCTAGCCAACAACTTACGTGTTCGTAAACCAGCGTCAAACTCTCCTGTTCCCAAATCGTCTAAGACGCAGAGTTCCTAGGACCAGGGTGGTGGGTTTTTTTCTTTCTTCTCCTTCTTCTTCTTGTGGTTGCACTTGGAAAGTTTAAGCCCGTTGCTCTACCTGGTCTTTGCAAGAGGGGAGTGGCAAGACGTTCCGCACAGCTGTGGACTTGGAGCCGAAGGACTTGGCCCCGACGTGATCATTTTGTCAGTCTGGACGGTCAGTACGTGAATTATCACAGCCATCGATCTTGATCTCTCTTTCTATCTGACTCAACGAAACTCGACTAATCTCACTATGCATAAGTCAGACGAAGCCTCCAACATAAGACCTCGTCCAAGTTCCTGATCACGCTGGAAACACCTGTGCTTTGTTGTCCGGACAACCAAGGCCACGGTCACATTATGGTCACATAACCGTGGACTCGACTCTGAGGTCAGCTTTCCTGACCACGTATTTATCCCCCAACGTTTGGATTTTCGTGGACCAGCTCAAGTTTCCAGTCAAGATGGTGCAACGTTCTCAATCATGCGAACCAGGACGACTTCGGCTGACAAAATCTGCAGCTTTTGTCTGCACCTTCCGAAAAATTTCCCCGGGGGGGGGATTCAATTGGTCTCTCTCTGAAATCCTGGTGAAATTCGGTCTAAGTGGGTGAAGATCAGTAGTAAAAAGGCACCTCCAAAATAGCAGGAGGGGGGGGGGGTTCAGCCGTAGTCAGAAAGACTTTCCTAAGTCGGGGTTATGTTTTTAACCTATTTTGTGGCGTGATCATTGATGAGAAATGTTCCTCCTGCGACGCGTTTCATGTTGGAAACAAGGCCACATCTACGAGTAGCGTCAGCATCGATCCCATAAAGCAAGGCTAGAAAAATCACTGAAAACTGAGAACGCCGAGCCCTTAATTCTGGTGAAAATCAGCAAAATCCAATCAGAAGAAGTGGAAATGGGTGAGACGCAAGAATGCAGAGCCCTAACTGACTATGTGTCACTTCCTCCTTGAAAAGTCTTCCCCATTCCTGTTCCGTAGCAGCCCAAACTAGTGGAAAGTCCCCTCCTCAGTGCTTTCAAACATGCCACTCTGAGCTGACTGTGGTGAGTACTCATGTGAGCCTCATTTGGACTTAGTACTAAGCTAAGCTAAAGGATTTGGAAACTACAAAAGCCTCTGCTGGGTCCAGACAGAAAAAAAATAAAAGAAGCGCAAACGAGGAAAGGCTTCTTGGGTCAAAGAAAACACAATAATGGAAGACCCCTGAAAACCCTGGCCAGCGGGTAAGGACAAAAAAGTCAGCCTGTTTTCATGACCTCTGAAGTCTCTGTACCTATCGCCGTGACCTCGTCCGGCTGCTGATACCAAGGGTCTTTTTTTGGCTCATAGTGCACAGTGCATTGGCAGTACGTACAGCACATCTGCCGTGTGAGGGTCGGAAGCAACTGGTACAAACACTGAGAAGTAGCAAACTGCACCAAAGTAGCACTTGTTGTCAAGAGAGAGAGAGAGAGAGAGAGAAAGGCTGCAGAAAACTTATGTGTTTGGGAAGCCGCTACCTTCACCAGGGACCCCGAGGGGATCTTGGGTGACTCAGATAATGGGGCCAGCGAATATAACACTGAAGTAATACTTAAGAAGCATATTACACATCCCTAGGTTCTTCGTCCTGCTGGAGGGGGGGGGGACGTACAGCGGGTCACGGACTTGCCTTTGCTGTCGGCGTTGTTGAACCAAATGCACACGAGCAGGAAGTTGAGGAGGAGCGTCTGGGTCTTCTTCAGCCACCCCACGACGAGGACCGCTCCCCTTCGATACATCGTCGTGGTTATTGCCAATTTTTCTTGAGAGGAAAGTCACAAGTTTGAGCAGAAGCTGCTGGAACTGTTGTGCACACACCTCTGTGGGTGCCCAAATCGTCCGTGAGATTCGCAACAGGTTCCAAACTGTCAATGCCAAAAGCTCCTCTCGTGAGATCCCAGGTGACAGCTTTTTTTTGGCTCATCAGTGTCGACTGCACTGGACTCTTCGCTCGCTGCAGACCTACTGAAAAGAAGAAAGTTGTACGAGAGCGAGAGAAGTAACTTTCCGCGCGCGAGTGCGCGTCAGAAAGCGAACGGCGACGGAGAAGCATTCTCGGTTGCAATTCTTTTCTTTGCACACACCAAGACCGAGGTCCCACTGAGGAGCTCGGACGCAGCACAGCAACCTCTCCTCGGTATGGACGTACGTACGTTACCTATACTTATATGAAGAGGACGGAAAGATAGATTTCTCAAGGGAATGCAATAGCTGCCTTGACTGACCGGAACTATGACGTTATCTATAAATGTCTTGTACTGGTTCTGCACCTCCAGTCTGGAGAGTCATAGATCACTGGCTGCAGGTCTCGGTCTGGGGACTTCGCGGTGACAAACTTTCCCGTGCGCCGCCCGGATGGTTTGAGTGGAAAGTCACCAAACCTCGCTTATGGACAGCAGTGCGGCTTGTGTCGTCTACGTAAGGACTGATCACGCGTACCCCACCGCTGTCGTGTGAGTCAGAAACAACTCTTAAGATAGCTGAAAAGAGTTTGGACTCACACGATGCTGGAGCCATTCGACGCCCATGAGCAGAGTTGAGGCGTGCCTTAACTGTGACGAGGATATAAACAAACTTACCTGATTCTATCTTATTTAACTGTCATGAATGCCATCAGCACTTGAGCTGCCCTCTTATGCTGGGCCACCGGAGTCGTCATGACTGAGCAATGTAGCAAAGGACAAACAAACGATTTCCTCCAAGCAGATGATAGTTTTTAACTACATGTAGCCAATCCCTCAGTGTCCAGAGCAGGACTGTGGACACCCTGACTTCCACTCTGACATGATGAGTTAGGACTTGATCACACAAGACGCAAAATACAAAGGGCCAGCTACACTTGGGCTGAACATGAGCACCTTCGTCTTTCCAGGATTCACATCCAGCACCAAAGTGATGAAGTTTCCACCCAAGGTCAGAAGCAGCTGCGGTCAACAACAACAACGAGAGAGCTTGCAAATAACAAAATACCCGCTTCAGTTGCTTGGCATTGAACAGAAGAAAAGAGGATCCTCTTCAGCCATCCAGACAAGTTTTCATGAGCCCAAACCCGGACCATGACGGACTGCAACCCGTTCAGCGCCTGGGCAGACTTGTTCAACTGCACGAAGATGATGCCTCGCTGTCCATGATGTCTGAGTGCGCGACAATGGCTTTATTAAGTGCACCAACTTTGTGTGCATACATATATATAGATGTGTGCGGGTGTGTGTGTGTGTGTCCGGACCACAGGAGACGAAGCCCTGAGTGAAATTCTCTGCCATGTGTGCATGAATATTGGGCAGTGCGTTGGAATCACGAATCCCATTACTTCGTCTGCTTCGCCCACTCATCCAAACTCGGCAGTGGAGGCGACCACAATGTTTGCATTAGCAGTTGTACAAGGTGCACAAAAGACTTCACATACCAGACAACAAACACAAAACTCTTTTTTTTTCTTCTTTTCCCACTCGTTTTGTTTTCTCTTTCTTGCAGACAAATTTGTGCGCTCATTCCACACAATACTTTAGCTCATTCATGTCCTGCAGACGTCCTTAGGTCATTAGTCGGAAAGAAACTTGGCGCCAAGATTCTCTCTGTCTCACACACGGGCGCGCACCTCAGCACGCGCACACACACTAAGACTGTGCGATAGCCCAAGTTAATCGATATTCGATTCATGGAGAACAAATATCGCGTTTCCCGATATCGATACGATACGTTGAATGTCTAATATTTAGTAAGGATGATTGCCGATGGCTCAAAGATGTGTGGCATTGGGATTTGGGGAAATCTACAGGGCCCATGGCCGGTTGGTAGCTTCTAAATGATATCGTCAAGAGATCGAGATTGGTGTTTTGATATCTCGCGATATTCAGTATCGATGTGATGGATCGCACAGTCTTTACACACACACACACGCAGGTCTTCTTCTATTCACTCTTCTTGCGTAGATGCAGGCCCAAAGTCGACTTTCCTTCTCTGTCAGCTGTCTGCTGCCCTTATTGTGCCCAGGTTCTTCTTTTTGAGCCTGCCCATAGCATCATGCCTATTTTTATACATGTGCGCGCTCACATGTGATAGGAGGAGGAGAAGTGGCCACTGCAGAATTCCGTTCTTTGAAATCTTTTCATCTATCCTTCATTGCATTTTTCCACCTTGCATTCATTTACTTTAACGTCATCATTCTTGTTAGTCGTTCTTGAAGCAGTTAAGGCACTAGGGAGAAGATGACACACTCAAACTTGGCACCATTTTGATTCATCTTGTGCGATTTTTCTGTGATTTCGAACACAACTGAATATTTTTCCATTAAAGTATAACGCAGGGGGCGGCGCAGCAGAGAGGCAGGCAGATGGGGACGACGGCCGCGCCCTGCTTGCCTTCACCGTCGGGTGACACCTTGCTCTTGGACGACTTGTTCTTGTTGCCAACGGTGCTGCTGTCGGCAGACCTCAGCGACTCCGTCTGAGGCGGCAAGGCGGTCTCCTGCTGTTTGGCCTTAGTGGCAGAAAACATCTCTCCGGGCGGGTAGTAAACCGCCGGGCCGGGGGTGCTCTTGGTGGCCGCTGGAGGGGGCGTGGGCGAAGGCTCGCGATAGGGTAACTTGGCGGGCTTCTCCACCGGCTCCTTGAATGGAGTGTGCTGGATGGAGGAGTCGAATTCGGACAGCTCTGACATGAGCTGATCGACTCTTTTGGGCGGTGTCTGCGACTTCGGCGCCGTTGCCGTAGGGGTGGCCGGAAAAGCTCCGCCACTGCTTGCGCCGGAGGACGCGTGTGAGTGCGTCGAGTGGTATTTGGCGTAGTAAGCAGCGCCCGTAGGCTTCGTCTCATCCGACACGGCGGCAGTGGTCGGCGGCGTTGTTGCGTCATAGTAGCCCTGGTACTCCACGCCACTTGCGCCTCCGCCGGCGCTTCTGGTGCTGTAGCTGTACAATGAAGAAGACTGCTGCTGCTGCTGCTGCTGGACTCTGGTAGGACCCGGACTGACTCTCCGGACTGCTCCTGGGCTGGGCAATCCGGGTCTGTGTGCTCGGGCCGGCGGCTGCGGGGATGGCGGCTTCCTCGCCGTGTACTCGGTCTCGTTGTACGTGTGCACCGTGCGTTTGACGTGACCCTGTGTAGAGCACATGCAGGAGTACGCGTTCAAACAGGTGCGCCGCATGCGTAGATACGTAGGATGTACGAGAAGCTAACCCTTAATTCTCACCTGATGCCCCTCGCCGTAGCTGTAGTCGTCCGTGGAGGTGGCTGCTGTGTAGTCCTCCGAGGCCGCGGCTGACCTCGCGTTGTTAAGGTCGTCCAGCAAGTTGTCCAGTTCGTCTATGTTTTGCTTGAGGCGAGATCCAGGTCGGTCATCGCTGGAGGAGCCGCCGTACTGATTGCTCTGCCAGAAGATTAGACGTGTACCGTTGAGTATGTACTTACCTACCCTACTTACCTTAACAATAATTGAAGACTTATTGCTGGGAATCTTTAAAGCAGATTTGACCCAAACTTCTTTGTCTACCTCGACGGTCTATAAAATACTTCTATTGTATACGAGGTTGGGCGGTGTGAAAGGCAGAAGACCTCAGGAGGCACACTTGGGGGTCAAAAGTTAGCATCCCCCTGGGGAAAAACCCTTTTTGCTCTCTGCAATAACGCTCAGGTTCCCCAAAAAGCAATGGATAAAAGGACAATGTATGGACCCTTTGAAAGTGAGAGCATTCGTGAGCGGAGTCGTGTAACACTGAAATATGAATAAAGTTTGTTTTTTCCCCCTAACTGTATCACGGTAGGGACGTACACCACCTTTTGACCTCAAAGTTTACGTTGTACTGGGATATGCAAGTAGTGCAATTTCTACCTCGTCAAAGTCTCCGAGTAACTTCACCTTAAAAAAGTGAAGGCTTTTGTCTGCATGACATTAGCACTTTGGTTAAGAGGCATTGCCGAGTGAGGTGAACAACACCCTGTACGCACTTAGGCCCAGGTCCAGCACCCACCTGAACTTTGTACGCAGTGTAGCTTCTCTGCTGCTGCTGTTGCTGCTGCATCATGCTCGAGCTTTGCTGTTGCACATTTGAAGTCCTCTGCTGTTGCTGACTGACCAGGCTCCCCGGAGGCATCATGTGCTGGACTTGTCGTTCGAGGTCGAAGTCTCCTCCGCCGGTGCCGCCAGAGGTGTACGACCTGACAGGGCAGTCAACTAAGTGGCTTTCACCGTTATTGCTGAGGTGCTGAAGTACCTGTACTCGTGGTACTCTCTGGTGCCGCCCGGCCCCGTGACGGTCCTCCTGGACTCCAGGTAGTCGGAGGACGCCTTCAGCGATCCCTCGAGATCCTTCAGCATGTTGTCGTGCAGCGATCCACCGCTTTTGGACTTGGTCACCGCGTAGCCGTTGGTCAGACCTGCAGGGGCGTCCCCGCCGCTCCTTAGCGCCGAAGAAGAGCTCTGGAATCAGTTTCAGTCTGGTCAGTTATGGCTGTTGTTGCCAGTGCTGCCGTTTTCTACGAAGCTCACCTGACTTCTCTGGTGGGCAGAGTAGCTTTGGTACGATGAGCTCAGCACTTGGCGGCCACTTGAGGAGGCTCTTGCTTGCGAGGAGGACGAGTGGGAGGACGTGTGCGGCTGCCTCGAAGATTCCAGATCCTCGAGCATGTAGTCGAGCCTGCGGTCCCACTCGGTCTCCCTGAACGGCGAGTGGCGCGCTGATCGCCCGCTTATTGCAGCCATGATTCACTCGAGCGCGCTCAGGAAGCTTGACTTTTGGGCGCGCCTAAATCTTTGGCTGATGAATGCAATTTTTTGGCCGCGAGGAAGTATTGAAACTCTCGCCAGGTGTCTGAGCTGTAATGCATAAATAACACGAGAAATGCCCCTGATTCTCGGCAATTTCGTTCGATCAGAGGGGGGGGGGGAAACCACTCTTCAGAGAATGACTGCACTGCGAATCCCCTAGGCTACGAGCCAAAACTTCCCAGTACAGGTTGCAAGACTTGAACTGCTGATCTCCTTGCGGTCAAGGACAGGACTAGTCCGACTTGGAGCCCGGCCGAACATGCTGCAATTTCTCTCCCCAAGATGCTTCCAGTGACTTGCAACATTCACAGTTTGTACGTGAAGTCTAAAGGAACGTTCTTGTGCGCGCGTACTAATCATGTTTAGTCTAGAAAGCCTCTTTCAAGTTGTCCAAGGACTAACTGAGGTCTTTCAGGCAATCACTCATTTGCCTTGGCGTTTCCCATCCAATCGCACCTAACCCAACTCAGCACTTTGTGGTGAGAATGAAGCAAAGTTAAGGACTCGCATATAAGCGAAATACAGTTCGGACCTTGAAAGTTACTGATACTACTGCTTGTTCAGCGGCAATTATATTACAACTTTGAGACGTATCATGACTCTTAGCAACAAAGTTAGAGATTTGACTGTCCTTAAAACATGCTTACGCTCTATTGTATGGAGGGAGCTTCAAGCATGAGTACGATTCAACAAAAGTATCGGGAAGTTCACCTGCCAATCCAATCGTATGGAAGCTTCTTCAGCGGTAACAAAAATCACGATTGCTGCCAACTGCTGGAGAGAGTCTGATTCACTAGACTTGACCAAGTGCAAAGCACGAAAACGCTTTTCTCCCAGCTGAACTTCTGGTATGTGCAAAGTTTACATTTTTGCGCTCTCACATTTCACCTGATGTCCGACGATCGCGCTTTAGACGAGAACAGTTGATTTCAAAGCACGCCTTTAAAAAAATCAGAACAGGTAACCTTCCTGATCGTGATGTGCTGAGCCACACACGCAGACAGACACACTTTTTTTGGCGGACCCGCCTGAGCAGTGCGAGCCTCACTCACACGAACCCATTCATGCGTAGCTTCATAACAGGTAGCTTTGGCACTGTCCTCAAACACCAACTGTGGCAAGGCAAGCACAGGATTGTGTCAAAGTTGCCACAACTCTGCTGGAAAATGCTGATGAGGCAGTTGTTTTCATACCTTTGAGTCAAAAAGTCTGTGGAGACTTAAGCTTGCCCATTTTTCCTGGGCTCCAGTGTTCTCACTATTGTGCTAATGAAACGGGGGCTTGAAGATCTTACCTTTCCGTTGCAAGGTAAGCAGCAAAATTGCAACCCTTTCTGACGTGCAAAGTTCTAACCTCGCTTCCAACCTCCCAGTCCGGCCCCTGGTCAGCACGGATTTGAGTTTGTCCGTGGAGAACAAGATGAGATTCTCGGACTGCCAGCGGCCCAAATGACTGCAAATGACATCTCATTGTGCTAATTCTAACGCACCCTATTTGTACGGGGGTGATCTTATCTTACGAAACGCATCCGACGTATGCAGAGGCCATCATTGAGGTAGAATGAGGCCACATCGAGGCCTAATCCATCAATCATTTGTAAAACACAGTGAACTCTCGATATGACGATACGGAAAATGCATCATCACAGCGAGTAAAAGGCAGAACTCAAAGAGCTGAAACTGGCCTTGATATTGATAGATCATGTGTCAATCTCAATCTGCCATTGTGATCTGTCTGCCATCCTTGGCCAGTACAGCCTCTTGAGCGTGGACCTCTTCAGCCTAGTCATCCTTGATCGCCACATCGAGAGTGCACAGCACCTTACAATCACACTGTTCGGACGGAGAGCTCAAGTGCATCGCACTGCATAAGATCAGCCCTGCGCGCACCACTGACAGCTCCACGCGTCCCTGGCCGCGGCGTTCCTGACAGTGATCACGTCGCTGGCGTCAACCCCCTCTACAACCGGAGCAACGAGAAGGAACTCACCTAGTTGTACCGCTTCATTTTTTCTGTCTCTCTCACGTTATGAAGTGGCGTCACCTAATTATCGGGCCCGACTGAAGAGAAATCAGTCTTCAGGAGCAGCTCTTTCTTTCTTTCTTTCCTTCTTTCTTTCTTTCCCAAAATGCCCCAGAAAAAAGAGCTCCTCGCACACACGCTTGAACTGCATCCCCCCCTGCGAGACTCTGCCCAGCGGTGTTGACTGTATGTACCTAAAAAGAAGGGTCTTGTACTGGCTTCACTGACGCTCAATGAGTACAGAAGGGGGGAAAATGGGCAGAACCCTCATACCCAAGCTGTCGCCGTGTAGTATGGAGATGCTGTTAACTCCCCTCCCCTGCAAGCACGTATGATGTGCATGTACGTACGTACAAAGCAGCTCCTGTGCTGCTTTCAAGCAAGGAAACCTGTACTGCTGCTGCTTGTCTACAGTGAAAATTTGGCCACGCTTTCTTCTGAAGAGCGCTCTGAGCTCTTCTCAGTTATTGTAGCACGTCCTCCAGCGCGTAAAACGCCGATATGAGCGTGAGGTGCGAGTACTACTGCATTGTAGTGGAGGAGTACGCAAGTAACATCTCTGTCTTTCTGCTGGTGTGAGCACGTCCGAGAGAGCGGCTACGTGGGCCAAGTTTACCTCCGTCAGGGTCAGGCAGGCCGGCCTCTGCGGCAGCCAGGCTCGGAGAAGCCTTCAAAAAAGATAACTCTTAAATTGGATGAAACTGCGGCGAGATGTTTCTGCCTGTACACAAAAACTTCGCGAAGGCCATCGTGCCCGCACAAGACATGGACATGCGGACAAAAAAAAGGCAGTGGTCAACGTTTAATGCAGCACCGGTCAATATAGAGGACTGTTCGATGGGACTAAATGCGCGGTCCTTTGCTCCATTAAATTCGTCGGATAATGTGGCTTAATCGCCGCTTACTGTCGCCAATTCGAGATTGCCGCAAACTCGAACTTCTTTACCGTTTGACTGATTTTTCACCCTTCAGGGACCATTTTTCTTTATAAAATTCATTCCATCATGATAAACTTTGTCAGGAAGGGTTCACATAGGACTGATGAGAAACCACCAAAATGACCTTCCATCCTTCTTGCCAGTCATTGCCCATCTGATGCCTGACGGTTGCCTGGGGAGGTAGATCTTCACCAATATTGGACAAATAATCATATGTCAGATCTGATTCTCCGCCTATCGTGGCACATCAGAAAGTGTAGCAAAGCTGCTACAATAAGCGGAGACCATTGTACTACTGCAGTAAAAACGAGAAGGGACAGAATTAGGAGGAGAATTTAACTTGAGCAATGCTACAGATGTGGAGGAAAATAATACTCAGTCGATGGCATCAATTTTCTTAACGGAAAAAAAGGCTGGCAGGCTTTAAAAAACAAAAGAGCGCTCAAGAACACTCAGAAGCAAGAAAAATAGCAGCTCAATGTTTAAAGGGCAGAGAGGAAGAAAGGGAGAAATGGGGCAAGTCAGCCTCAACGCCAAATCCGAGGAAAACAGGCAATTATTCATTGAGGCAAGCAGCGCGTCCCACCCGCCCTAGTTGTCGATGCTCCCCTGGCCTCACCTGGCCGAGTCCTTGCAGTCCGGCAAGGGCAGTTGAAAGGAAGGAAGAAAGAAAGAAAGAAGTCATCTCACACATTTAATAACATGATCATGAATGAAGTGATGCTGACACGGAAATCGAGTCCACATCCCTCGCTCAGAGTGCGCTCAAACGATGCCCCCCCCCCCTTTTTTTTATCCATACCCCACGATGGAATAGGAATGTGCATTGAACACATCAGTGTCAAATTTGGCAGCAATTTGAATCTCCTACATTGAGCCAGAATTTGCATAATACTGTGTTTGGGAGCCGTTTTTAGCTGGGTTCCTCGTGAGAGCTCATCCTGATGTCGAGAGACGCACGAACATCTAGCCTCTGTAACAGATACGTCTTAACAGCTTTTGCTTCATATCACTTGTTCTTCTACCACATGATTGGCTTCTTCTTGCACTTCTCGATCACGTAGGAAGTGAAGCGCTTCAGGAACCTCGGGTACTCTCTCTTGTACACAGTCCGGAGCACGGAGGCGGGGGCCCAGCCTCCAGGGTTCACTACTGAGCAGTAAGTTATGCGACAAGCCAGATCCGATCGGGCGAGGCTGTTAAGGTCGCCGTTGAAGTCTTTCTTGACCACGATCGTGTCGCAGACGAATATAACAGTGAGGTCCACGCGCAGGATCCCGTCGGTGCCTGCCGCCGGGGCGTCTGGGTGGCCGTCAATGAGGCTCTTGTTGCATACCTATGCGATTAAACAAGTGCGAGTTTAAGCAGCGTTCAGTCACTAGAATTGAATCGTTCCAGCTCACGAGGTAAGTGTCGACAGCATCCTCGGGTTTCAGGTCTCCCGATTTGATCTGTCTCAGGTGCGACCAGAAGCAGGAGTCCCTCTGGGCGGCGGGCCAGATCCGTTTGTGCAGCTGCAGGAACAACAGGGTGTCGTTGGACACCTTCTCCAGCACAGAAGCCTGAGCGACGACGGTTTCATTTAGTTAGGCAATGTACATAAACTGACGTCTCTTTGATGTGTCTTGCTTGCCTGGTCCAGTGTGGTCTCCCACTCCATCCGCACGTCAGGTGAGAAGAAGTGATGGCAGAGCTCTCGGGCTGTCACTCCTGGGATAGGTGAAAACCTCAATGGTGAGACGCCTCTTGGGCTTTAATTTTGAATGAGCACTTGCATACCCCTAACTGTGTGCAATGCTTTGAGCGGATCCACGACCATGCCGTCCTCCTCCTCTTCGCGCTTGTACATTTTCATCTCGCCCTCCTCGGCGAAGAGTTCCCAGACGCCGTCCTGGCCAGGGATCAGACGAGCGTAATGCAACTGCTCCTTGGTAACCTTAAAACACGACATAAACAGTTTAAAATCGCATAGGTTAAAACAAAGTCATTTTTGAGGTGGCGTTCCTCAAGACCGAAAGATAGGGCTTGAGCACGACTCACTCACCCTGTCGATTTCGGGCCAGAGGGGATGCCTCATAGTGGCCTCCTCCACCTCCCAGGCCGCTCCCGACGCAGGCCTTTGCTCCAGTTCGATCCGCTTGAGTCTGTCGATGGTTGTCTGCTCCTCCTCCAGCTTATCGAGGGCATTCTCCACGGCATCGAAGAACTCGTCCTCTCCCATCTGGAACTCCTTGTTGCATCACATGGTCTCGGCAATAAGTGGAATGTCAACGTACCTGGCTGTGCGGCCCCTCCTCGTAGTCCGGCAGGCTCTTGTGCGGGTGCGTGGGCGGCGGCTGGTGCCGCAAGAGCAACGACGATGACGCCGAGGTATCAGCCGCAGTCTCCACCGTGGCTGGCTGAGCAAATTCGATCTGCAATGCGCGCATGACGAAGAAGAGACAAATGAGCAATTCCAAAAGAGGCAGGGACTGACTGCAAGTCAGAGAACTTTCCTGGTGTGAGAAGACGAAAGCACACGAAAGTCAGGTCGAAATTAAGTAGGAACAGTGCTATAGAATGAAAAAAGTCCCAATGCACCAGCTAATTCTCATTCTCCTTTCAAAGCACAAACAAAGGAATCGATATTCTTACCATGTCAACTACGCACTTGGAAACCAAATTTTGCTAATGATTGAGATAAAGCAGAACGTCACATTCTGGAGATGAACGCCGGTTAGAGTTTGTACTTACCGCGTTCCTGTACTTCTCCTCGGCCACCTTCCGGGCTTGTTGCTCCCGCTCCACCTTCCTCCTCCAGCTCTCCTCCCGCTGATTCATCAGCTCGATACAGTGGTTCAGCGTGGCCAAGATCCCGGCCGTCGTGGCCTTGAACGTAATCGCCTCGCCCTTGAAGTCCACGGCTTGAAGTCCATGCTAAGAATGAATGAAAGGGGAAAGACCATTAGCGAGAACTCGAAGAGATTTCGTATCCAAACCCTTTGGGTCAGAAAGGCCTCAAGTCCTACTTGCAGCAAGATGTCCTTGGTGACAAATGTGCTAGATGACGAGGACGCCGCTATGTCTTCAAGATTTTGAGAAATTACCTCAGAACAAGAGTCGAAGTAACTCTGAAGGGTATCGACCTGAAAGAAGAAGAGACATCATTCGCTGGGATGAGCCACTCTACGGTAGCCTCTGCAAGCGGCTCAATCTACCTGTCTGCAAAGGATGTCGCGAAAAGTCTCCATCTCGGCCAGCTTCTCGGCCAAGCCTCGGCCTTTGGCGCTGCCTAAACGAAAAATGTGCCAAGATCGGACAAGCCAGCGTGATCTTTCATTCACTCACATAGTCTGGAAGAAGAGTTGGAGAAGGAGGAAAGAGAGTGAAGGCTCCCATGCCTGTACAGCGGCTGGTTACTGCTCTGATTCTGATGTTGCTGCTTGTGTGTCTCTAGGGAATCAATCCACATCTGGCGATCGTCGGCGCTCTGAGCTCGCAAGTACCAGTTGCAGTCATTCACAGACACGTCAAACCTCAGCTCGTCAAGCTCGTGAGCCTTCACCTGCGCTTTCTGAGACGACGACGACGATCAGGCTGCAGTTTACCTTCTTTAGCGCGTTACTACCTACTACCTCACCTGAATGCTGATGGCTCCTCTACAGCCGAAGTCCGTGTCGTTGGCGGACTTGTAGTAGACGAGGCTACCGTCGGCCTTGAGGGCAAAGTACCTGTAAAGAAAACAATTATGATGACACTGCTTTGCCATGCTCGGAGCATGATCGATCCACCTGTCCTGCCAGCCGTGGATGTAATTAGTCCACTTGCTGAGGGTACCCGTGAGGGTGGGCGACGGCGAAGCGGCTGCCACCGAGGCTAAGTGGACGCCGTTGCCTGCTCCGGCGGCTGTGGCCATCGCCTCCACTTCCTCGTCGTCTTCATCACTGAGCTCGGGAGTCATGGCGACGGTGGCGACGGCGGCAGCCGCGACAGCCGCTGCCGCGGCTTGGTGTGTCGGACTCCCGACGACCAGAGGACGCGGAAACAGCTCTGACGAGGCCATCTCGGCTCTCGTGATAGGAGACACGAGAGTTTCTCGTGACTTCGACGGCGACGGTGTTGTCGCCAATAGGGACGGATAGGCTAAGCCTTAAGCCTTAAAAAAATGTAGTGGTCTGATCCACTGGCTCGTCAACTTGTTCACGCCTTTCTTCGTCCTGGACTGGTGGACGGGGAAGGGGAAAGTCGTCAATCAGGCTCGGGCAATCAGACAGGCAAAAAGAGGTTATCTTCTCCTGTTTCGGTCGATCTGCTACTGCTGCTAGGTGAGTAGCCCCGCCCTGGTCAGCCCCCTCAGCCCCCGCAGCCACTCTGGCCCCGTCCAAGTGGACCACATTAAGAAGGCGGGAAATTTGAATCTGCCGAGTCTCCCACCTTCCTTGATACAGCAGTGATGTGAAACTACCGTCAGAGCCAGCAATTCCTTCTCGACGAAGTCACTACAGGAACTGCACCGTGTAGGCGAGGGCCTCCGTGCCAAGCATGTGCTCTTGATAGCCGGTGTCCTCCTCCTCGGACTTCACGATGGTTGCTGTCCAGGCCAACAACCACTGTCTCAGTCACATCCTTAAGCCCTGAAGATCTTGTTTGCCTCAGTAGTTCCATGAATTCATTTGACTCATGCGTAGGAAGCGAAAGATCCTGATGCTGAACTCGAACCTTCACCAGCATCTTGACGACGACGTCGTGGTGAAGTCCAATGCAAGTATGTGCGGTATAGAATTCCTTTTTTTTGCCTCACACGCCCAGCAAAAGTGGTGTGCAAAGGCCAACCTTTGCACGAGGCCACAAAGTAGCATTACAGTTCATGCCTTTAGTTCATGCGAAGGAACCCTGGAGGAAGCGAACGACTTGGGAGCCATTCCATCATACAGACCACGCAACTTTCCAGCAAACATGTGACTTTCTTCGTTGTCCTGCATTCTCTCAGGGGCCTCGTTCAGGGGGTCTCCGATATGATCTTTCAGAGTCGCACAGCGCTCATTACTGTGACTTTCCAGAGGTGAAAGCAAAAGAGCAAATCTGCCAAATGCAGATTTCTTGCACTTCGTCGGGGGAGAGGATTAAAAATTCAGCGTTCTTTTTGTCTCTGTTAGAAAAAACACAGACTCACCTCAGTATCAATTGAAGGAAGATCAGGAGAAAGCTACCGACGGATAGAATTTCTTCGGTTTTTCGAAGAACAACACTCCAGGTTGAAGAAAGGTCGCGCTCACACGAGACATAATTCTCAGTGAGGGCCCAGTTCAAGCACAGTGTTTGGTGGTTTCAGCTCTCATATCGAGGAATTTTGGCTAGTGTGAGCGCACCCTTTAGCAGAGAGAGAGAGAGAGAGCAGTTACAGTAAACATGCAATCTTCCTCAACTCTTCAATCTTCTAAGCCTCTGGTTGAAGAGAGTAGAAGAGACATCCATTCAGCATCAAGAGCTTCTTCCAGCAACATTTTCTACCACAAGAGAAAAGTCTTGGCCGAAGACGGTCTGGTGATCACCACACCCAACTCCACCTCCATCAGGTTGGAGGAAGAAGAGGAGGAGGACGATTCCAGCTGGACATTGAGGAGACCACAGATCGGCCCTCAGGGCTCACCAGGCCTACTTTCTGTGGCGTCGTCACCGTCAGCCCTGAAGAGAAGTGAGTGGGAGGACGACGAAGGGTCCTTGGAGGCGAAACTGACCTCTTGCGACCACCTCTCTTACTTCGTCGACGTAGTCAGGTCCGCCGTCAACAGGACCCTTGACGCACTCAGCGCAGTGGTAAGTGAAGGCCCAGCCTTGCTGGCACTCGTGCTGCAGGAACGAGATCGCTTTGGTGGATCATGAGGTCCAAGTCTGTGCAATGATTGCATCCATGTTTAGGCACGTCAGAATCACCGCACCCTGGTTACTTCAGTCTGAGTGAGGTTTAGCACATTGAACATTTTTTGCAAAACTTAGAGATCAGGCGTCAGGCGTCAGTCAGGCGCGAACGCCAGCTCCAGCGCGCCGCCAGCTATGGGCAACGGCACCAGCTTATCCTCTTCAGTGTCGTCGTTGTCGTCGATTGAGGCATTGACGGCAGCCGCGGTGGAGACGGGCGTGCTCGTACTGAGCAATAAGGGACTTACCAAAGTACCCCGTGTTGGTGAGAAAGATCCATACTAAAGATTCCACTCCTTTGATCATCTTCTTATCGTAGGAAGAGAAAACTCCACTCGTCTGAGATTGTTGGATCTCTCCGCCAATCAGATCCAGAGGCTCCCAGTCAGATTAGCGGATTTTTCCTCACTCAGAAGTCTCTTCCTCAACCAGAACAGGGATCGGGAGTTGCTACTTTGTGGACAAATTAGTATTGAATGATTATTACATATAATGCATAGCGACGTAGGGTCCAGCCCCTTGACAAAGGACGTTGTGTGTAAAGAAAAGTAACTTTTACTACTGCGTGCGTATAAGAGATAGGAACAATTTTAGGCTGACACGGCTTCCTGAGGTGATTGGTGACCTGTCCTGTTTGGAATTTCTCTCCGCCGCCTACAACTTCTTGGAAATTCTGCCGGAATCCCTAAGCAAACTTGCCAGGCTCAGAGAGTTGAGACTAGGGAGCAACAAATTAAGGCAACTCTTGTAGTCCATTATGTACAAGAACGTCTCAATATAGCATGGAGTTGCTTCTACTTCCTGCAGATACTTTCCCATGATGCTCACCGGCAAGAACAATCTGGAGGTGCTGGACTTGTCGCTGAATCTTCTGGAGGAGGTGCCCAGCGGCGTGGACAAGATGCAGGTACGCAGAAAGAACAGTGATTCCTAAACCCTTGTTTTATCCTCAACGCTAACAAATAAAGAAAAAAAAAACAACTTTCACAGCTCGTCGACCTGAATTTGAACGAAAACTTTTTGTCGTTCTTGTCCGACGACGTCGCCAAGATGGAAAGGCTGCAAATCCTGAGACTGGAGTCCAACAGACTTAACTTGGGCGGGATCCCCAAGAACATCTTTAGCCAATCCGTGGTAAGCGAGAGTACCAAGGCATGTTCGGCTTGCCACCAGGTCGAGTTCTCCTCCAGCTCTCCCAGATCCTGCTGGAGGGCAACGAATTGGACGCCTCGAAGCTGGAGTCCTTCGAGGGTCACGACTCGTACGCCAAGAGAAACCAGATGCTCCGGAGGAACTCCAGCTTTGGGCAGGCGACAGCAGTCGTTGACGTTGAGCAGGTGCCAAAGGTGTCAGCACCGCAATTGTCACTCGTGCGTGCAGCGTCGAGCCAATGAAGCATTCAGGACTCTGTTACTCAGTGGCCAGAATGAGGCGATCTCTGGATGCCTCCCTCCTGGACTGTATGTATGCACAATTGCACATGCATGTGCGTGTACATGGACGCGTACACCGCGCCACTCGTCCTCATGTACTTACTGCTGACATACAGGGTAAAAACAGGTCCATGCTTATGAGGCAAAGAGTTAGTCAGCGTATCAAATGATGGGTGGGGACGCATCGATGCAGCCAAATGAAGCAGAAAGCTCAAATGTCTCTCTGTCCCTACAAAAAGCCACGGGATGGTCATCAATTCGAGGCCGGGATTTTAGGTGGGAGACACGAGAACGTAGCAAAAAAGATCATCTGCCGCTCTGAGTCAATTTTGTTGCCTGGTCCACAACTAAAAATCTGATGTTATGAACAACAGTTACCGTAGGTGTTCCATTGGCTGCTCTAATTTATGACTTCGTCACCCCTGTAGTGTACAGTGTTGGATGGTCTTATCATACTGGCCTCTCTAGTGTCTCGATAGCTGTGGTAGACTGAACATCGTCATGAGCAGCTCGTGCAGGTTGGCCGCGATGCTGCTGGCGTTCTCCTTGGCGGCCGCGACGCAAATTCGCCAGAACAGGTACGACAGCAGAGTGAGTCATAGTGCAGAGAGGTTGGACTGCATTAAGGTTGTCGTTCGGTTATTGCGCGCTTGATCACGCAATGCACAGACAGACAGACACTGTTGTTTCTATGTTGCCATACCTAATCTAGAACGACCTTCTGTGCAACGAGCGCTGCTCCTTTACCTCGCGTTTAGTGATGTGCAATGAGTTGTTGAGCGACTGAATACCGTGGTGACCCCAGCCGACACGCAGTAGATCGAGCTGTTCTGGTCGCCGTCGAAGTAACTATCGCAATTTGCCCAGTTTTCGCTCTGAGAAGTCCGGCCGCTGTGTGTCCGAGGTCATTGCGAAGGCCTCGGATGACCTCGGAATGCTTTCCTTCGCCTTCAAGGCGGCCGGGATGGACGGACTGTTCATGGAGGACGAGAACGACGGCAACGACAATGGTGGCACCAGGGGACCCTACACTCTGCTGGCGCCGAACGACCAAGCTTTTGCCAAGGTTTGCTGCTTGAAGCAACTTTAGAGTAAAAATGTAATAATAGAAATAAAGGACTTTTAAATTTCTGTGTCCCACAAGCTCGGGAGGGCCACGTTGGAGTCGCTGTTGGAGGACGAGGAGGACCTGAAAATGATTCTCAGCAGGCACGTCATCATCGGGCAGGTACGAATGTTGTATACAGTGCGAGTCAAAAAAGAAGGGGACAGCACACTGAGCACTGTAAGAAGCATATCTTTTCAACTGTCAGTAAGGTAGGACGTGGTTGCCCTAGATCATACCCATATGTCTTGCTGCATGTATATTTATCTTGTATATGTCCCACTGTTCTGTGTCCGCGCTTCGAACGTCGATGAGGACATGAAAGTTCTGCTACACATACACATACAGGCTGCTTCGTCCGAGGACATCTCGAGGGGCTCCTCGTTGTTCCCCACCCTCGGTGGCGAGTTCGTGACGTTGACGAAGAAGGAGAAGGACAACAACGAGACCGTCATCACCGCGGCCTCCAGCCTAGGCGAGGCCACAGTCATCAAGGCGGACGTGGAAGCAGAGAACAGTGTCATTCATGTCATAGACTCGCTACTGTGAGAAATATGAGTGAGAAAAGATTAAACCAAAAATAACGATTTCATTAGGTCTGACATTTCGTGCAGCGCGCGCGCAGCAGCAACATCAGCAGCAACATCAGCAGCGCTGGAGGCATGGGTGGAAACCCCTTTGTTACTTCCCATTCTTTAAAAGCTTCTCTGTCTCTCTGTCTCTCTCTCTCTCTCTTCCTCGTTTGGCAAAGCAATCCCGTTGGAGCCGTTGGGCCTACCCCGCGTAGGCCTGCCTGATGTGTCCTTTCCACACTCATCTCGCGTCTTCGCAGTTGTTGCTGTTGTAGTCGACTTTCCAAGCAAGGACAGAAATTAAGCCAACATCTTTCAGAGTTGAGTGACTTCATTTCCTTGGTAACAGTAGTAGCAAAGGCAGAAAAACCAACACACACACACACGCGTGTGTGCGTGCGTGCGTGTGTTCCACCAGCAGAACGACAGCGAAACGCCCTCACGCGCGCGCGCGCACATAAAGGGGAGACAACGAGGCAAACACTTCCTTGTTCTTTTTCCATTAGTCCGCGTGCACGCGCGCACGCACCAGAGAGAGATAGAGAGACCGCTAAAAGTTGCTTCTGCGTGTGTGGTATCTTTTTTTTTCGTGGCAACAAACAATAATATCCAGGCAACAGTTAATTTTGCGTGCGTGCTCTTCTTCCTTTTTGCATGTACGCGGTATGTAGTGGATGAATGAGAAGTGCAGCAGCCCCACGTACGTCACAGGGAATTGTTACGCACGACCTTGACTGGAAATACCAGGTAGCGTAATTAGTTTCCCATAATTTATACGGTAATGTCGCTGTTCCTGCCTTCCGCCAGTCACGACGACGTCGTCGGCAGCGACGTAACTTTCAAAGAGACTTTCTGCAGCACTTTCCCAATCAGGTCAGACAGGAGTTGAGGACGAGGAAGGTGTTGTTGTTCTCGTTGCAGCAGCTGCCGCGCTCTTTCTTCTTTCCACCTGCGTCATCCATCCACGTGTTTTCATCGAACATGACGCCGCGTCAAAATGCGTCAACGGCGGGGGAGGGAGAGAATTTTCGACGAAAATGAGCCTTCCGACAACTGACTCTAAGGAGGAGAACAAAACAAAGTTGGCAAGGGCCTCATCTGGGCCCAACCTCAGCCACTTTCATTCATCTTGGTTGTTGTCTTTTGACACCTGTCCGAAATCCCCAAGAACTTCCTGGAGTCTTGATTGACGCCGAATCGTGAAAGTGCTCGTTGCTATCAGTTGGGGGGAGGGGGAAATTCGTGGAGAACGTAATGTTGCCTCAGACTAGGGATGGTGTGCCGGCCAGGAAGTGGTGGATTAATCGAGTCGGGCCCACCCCGCAGTCTAGTCAGGTCGTGCGGGTCATGAACGAGTCAATATTCCACGTTTGTCTGGCCGAGAAAGTGGGCGGACGGACATGCTGTTGTTCCTCTGGTTGCTGGGTTCACCCACCCACCCCCATCGTCTCCTTCAGCGTAGCGACGTCCGTGAAGAAGTCATCACTCCTGAAGAAGTCGGACATGTTTGGACTTTTGCCGTCAGGGTCGAGTCAGAGGTCAACACGAGGCGTCCTCATTGGTGGGCGTGCAAACTTGTCAACATTTATACCTGTCAGAGGCCAGCGGACTCACGCCCCCGGGGTCGGCTGGCCCCGAGTCGGGCTACCCCTGCACATGCCTCATCTCAACAGGGTGACTCTCCTTGACACGTGGTGGAGAATGCTTGCGTCGGGGGGGGGGGATTTCGCCGCACCCTGTAGACTCCGCCGGTACCTACATTATGCATGGCCCCGGTGGAGTCGGCCTAAGTGGATTCTACTGCAGTGTAACGAGTGGTTATAGGGAAACGACGTAAAATTGTCCCCTTTTTTTTAGGCCAACTCTCCTAAAATTCCGAGTCATGACAGGTTTTGTGGTGGCTCACAAATTTTATTACTCACGATTTTCCTTCAATATTCACTATGTTGCGTCCTATTCGTTCTCCAGAACAGCCCTCAAACAGTGCAATGAACACATTCGATGCCAAAGTTTGAGCGTGCATAAAATTTTAAGGGGAGGAAAAACAGACTGGGCCTAAGGGCCTTTTGGGGCCCATGTACAGATGGCGTCTGGAGTAGAATTCAATCAATTTTGAGGACCAAAAAATGCCCTTAGTTTGCTTGTTGGCCCCAAAAATTACAGCCTGGGTGTAGAATCCGTTAAGTTTCCCTGCACTTCTCAGTCAACTAAATTTAGTAGTCTTGTCCGTGGTAGAAGCTGACAATTTCTAAGATTGTGTTTAGCTACTCCGTTGAACCAATAATACAATTGAGGAACCCGTTGGCACTGGGCGAATCCCACGCCCGACCCGAAGAAACGGCACTGGCGTCCGTTGAATCCGTTGAAATCTCCAGAGTTGAAGGTCACTTCCTTGTCCTTCCAAGAAAGGATTCCTTCTCGGCGAGAAGCGATCAGCGCCGGGACAAAGTCTGAGCAGCAGCGCTGCAAAAGTCACCACCAGGAAACCGCTCAAGGAAGCACCGCAATTAGCCCTAAGTGCCACGCTCAAGCCGAGTCCGTCAGGATTGGCAGATTCTGACGTCTGCGTCTGGCAACTCTTGATCTCGCCAGCTCTGGCAAAATGGTGCAAAATGCAGTTACTGCGAACATTCTAAAAATTAAAATGATCTTAGTTACGCCTTTTTTCCTTCTTCTTCTTTGCAAGCAGCAGCTCTGAGGCAGAGATTACTTCCTAGAGAGGAGAGGGTTTTGTGTGTGTTGGTAGGCCTTACATAGGCATGACCGTCCCTGGCACCTGCAACAACAGGGAAGGGGGAGAGGAGAAGGAGGAGGAGGAGGAGGAGGACGACGACGACGACGACGACGACGACGACGACGACGACGACGAGGTGGAGGGGGGAGAAAAAAGGGAATCTGCTGCACGTGATGGCAGAGGAGGAGTCCGCGCTAACGGTTGCGGAGTCGCTGGATTTCCTGGTTCAGGAGATCACGTATCCAATCGTGTGTGCGTCATGACGCATCTCTGCGTACGCAGCGGAGCGTTTTTATTTTTCCGGTTCCCTGTTCGGGGAGGGGGGAAAAAAGGGGCACGACGAACGGGAAAAACGCTCTCTTAAGCGCAAAATGTTGTTAAGCTTCTCTGTTCTAAATTGACTGGTGGAATTTGCCCAGATTTGCGAAGTGAAGAATGAGTGAGAAGAGATGCTTGCATTGCAAAAATGCACCCCTGGATGCATGGATGCATTTGCTGCAGAAAATAACTCGACGTCATTGCACATGTGAATAACGCTGAGCAGAATTGCACACTTGAGGCCCCATGAGCACAAATGGAGACAAATGGAGACAGTCTTTGGATGACTTTTTTCATGGGGGGGAAGGTGGAAAAAGGCCATTTTTGTAGTTGGCTCTTTCTCCGCTCCGTCTGTCCCCACATGTGCGCCGGCTCCTTCGCCTTGGCCCGCGTGCCCGACGACGGCGTGCACCTGTGCGCGTCCGCGTCCGCAATTTCGCGGAAAATGAGCCCGGACTGTTTTTTTCTGCCGCATTAGACTGGTGCTTAAGGTGTCAAGGCGAGTAAGAAATATGTGACATGCATGTACAGCGACGTCGTCGTCGTCGCCGCCGTCGTCGCCGCCGTCGTCGCCGCCGTCGTCGTCGTCGTCGTCGTCGTCGTCGTCGTCGTCGTCAGCAGCTGCTATTTTGCCCCCCAGGATTTTCCCCTTCCTGCTTGCTTCCTTCCTCATGATATTCCCCCAGCCTCTTTCTCACCGCGTGCGCGCGCGCATGACAGGGAAATAAGAAGAGACAACAACGCCAACTTTGCATCCCAGAAGACATTCTGGAGAGGAAGCTGGAGTTGTCTGGGAGGATTTCCTACTTGTCAACCCTTTGGCCCGAGATGAGGGGCGACGACGACAGCGCCGAGAGCCACTTGCTCGCCTCCACCGTGACCGAAGAATGGGTCATCATGACAGGAAAATTACTCATGTTTGTGCGTGGGATCAAGCGGAACAGACCCTATTTCTGATCCACACGAACGTGGGGGGGAGGGAAAGAAGCCCCCCCCCCCTTTTTTTTCCTGATAGAGGAAGCTGCATTCGTATGCGTAGTTCTTGAGTGCGCGCGCGCGTGCGTTCCACGCACGCGGGCACTTTGGCACACTGACTTTTTATTCTCCGCCACCAGCAGCGGCGGCAGCAACAGCACCCCAGTCCCTGCAGGCAGCGGCGGCAGCGACGACAACAGCTGGGGTGTAGAGAGAAATGAACTACCATGAACCCTCGGAGTTTTCCAAGGACAAATCTTTCCCTTCCTGCTGCTGTGGAAAATTAACCTGCGCGCGCGTGCGTGCGCGCGTGCACACAGCAGGTAGGTGGGCCAGAGCCTGGCAAGGATTCCTCCTCATAGGGGAGGAATTGGGGGCGCCTAATAATGACTTTTTTTTTACTCCGGCGACGTCTGAATGTTTTCAACTCGATGCTGCCAAGGATCTCTGACATGCACAAGGAAGGGGGAAAAATGACATGTGGGGGATTCCAGGGGGGGTTTCTTTATATGCATTGCGAGGTGCAATACTGAACGTGACCAAGTCTTGAGAGGACTCATTGAAAGTGAACGATAAGGAAAAAAATTACTCTGTGCTGGCGAGTGTCAGTGAAGGCCTCCAGTGCTGAGTGCTTTTTTTTGCCACTGACCCATTTATTGCATTAAAATTCAGTGAGGAATCTTGACATGGTGAAGGTTGTCTCAGTATACTCGACCTTAGCATTGTAGATTGACTTCTCATGGACATTTGACCCATTTATTTCATAGAACTATTACTCTGAAGAACTCGGATGAGGTAGAGGCCGCCCCAGACAGCACGTGACAAAACTGACTTCAGTACCCAGAAGTGTTTACAACTTCAAGAAGAACAGTGAGGATATTCAAAACTTTAATCAATAGTTTGCATTAGGCTACGTGGAATATTTCGCTCTTGCTGCTTGGTGTGGTGAAATGGATCTTTGGCCGAAATATTATTTTTTCACAAAAACCTTGTTTTTTCTCAAGGACTGTTTGCTATGGGCACTTTTAACTTGAATCAACTACCTGGGTAGAGCTTGCTACACAGAACCTGAGTGTGTTGCGAAAAAATGAAAGGTCCTAGAGCATAAGTGCATATGAGTTTAGTTTTGGAGGAGCTTCTGAGTTTTCCAGAGGGTTGAATCGCTTGTCTAGGTCAAAGTTATGACTGGGAAAAGGAGTGTCAACTACACTCACTACTCACAGTTTGCTATAAAAGTTAAGGGTGCCCATAATGAATGGCTCTTAAAACAAAATGGTTTCTGGAGTGAAATCACAATATTTTGGCTCAAGGCCCACAGCCCAGACCCAAAGAGACAAAAGTACATTTTCGAACTAGCCCCATATGCATATTAGGCACTTCATATATGTAGAATGATCAAATGTCCGTACGTATGAGCATATCTGAAGCCACTTTGGGGACTTGAAGGACTCTGACTGCAACGTCCACCTTGAGCACAGTCGAGTTGGCCAATGCTCATACGTTGACTTGTCACACACTGAGCGCTTTTTTTTGCACTCGACCCATTTCTTACGTAAGGATTGAGTCGAGAACTTGAAGACAGTGTAGTCATTTCCAGGCTGACTGTACTTTGCTGACGTGCTGCACGTGGGACCGGAAGCAGAAGTTTTACTTCATCCACCTGTTGCTGCATTTCCATTTGTCAGCCCTTCACACACTTCACTCACATATACGTTAAAAGCACGTGCATTTATTTCCTTTGTTACCAATTTCCCCGTCCACAAAAGTCGCACGCACGCGGGCACTCGCGCAACATGTTGTGTGTAGCGGGAGAAAAGGATGAAAGCAGGACAAGGAGATGACCTTAGAGCAGTGCAATGACCCAGCGGCGGAGGGGAGGAAGTCGGAGGGGTTGTCCGCCCGCGTGGTGACCGTGATGGTTATTTCTCCCTGCCCTTCAAAATATCGGAGAAAGAAGATTTGGCGGAAATTCCCCCCCTCCTCCTGCTTCTACACGCGCGCGCGCGCAGGCACGCGCGCGCTGCTGGGACGCACTCAGTAGATCGATCCAGGTTCTGTACTGTGCAGTACGTACGCACTTCAAACGCTGTCCTACTTATGCATGACGTGTCCATATGCACGAGGAAGGATGACTTCTTCTTTCTTCACTGGCGGCAAGGGGGGGGGGGGGGGGGGGGTTGATAGGACGGAGAAAAACAGGTCAACCGAACACTTCCCCCCCCGATGAAAAAATTTTACCTCCCCTCCTTTGAAATTCTTTTTCGTCGGCAACAGAGCCAGGGTACGACTGATAAAGTGGCGGGAAAAACTAGAGACCCCCAAGGTCAGGGGGGGGGGAGGAGGGAAAGAAGGGGAAACCTCCTCGCTGAGGAGCAACAGGCAGGCGACCAAGGAGGAGGCAGACAGAAGAGAATTCTCCCGACAGTCATACGAGGAGGCAGGGGGGAGGGTAGAGGCAGATTTTGGCGGACAACAACAGCGCACCAAAGCATCTGGGTCAATCTCTTGGTTGTAAACAACGTGGGAGGGGAAACTGTGTCTTCGGCAATCAGGTCCGATTGAACCACGCCGACAGCTCCAAGAAGGACGACGTGACCTTGAGCGCGTCTAGAGAGAAAGAGAGAAAAAAAGCTTCATAGACGAGACAAACCTGGCCCTGAAGTCCTACGGCTTCCATCACAAAGTGTTGACTTTATGACTGGTATTGGTAAACTTTTCGATATAGAGATCTGCGGGATATTTAAGTGCCTAGAGGCAACGTCGCCAGGAACACGTCCATCAATCAGGAGGACTCTTGCCCGAGGAATGTCGACGTCTACAAGGTCGCCGTAGAGATCAGGAGACCGTCCCACTTCACGCAGCATTAGTATGAGACACCTTATTTATTGCCTAATATAACTGTAAAGTCATATAGGCCAACTCCTTGTCGGCCTTGAGAATCTTTAGGATGCAGTCAAATGTCGCTCTTTTGGGGCGGGGGGTGGGGGGATCCCCAAAACTGCGCTTTTGTTGCACTTTGATTGTGCACAGAACTTTTTATATGGCGAAACAACGTACACAAGCATTGAGGGGTGATTGCACAGGTTATACTAGTGTGCTTTGTCGGACATATAGTCCGTGTACGCTCAAGTACTTTGTAGTTGAACGCCATGATTCACTTTCATTTTTTTTAAATGTAGCACTTTTCCCAAAACGTTGTTGTACCCCCAATAATTCTTATTTCCCCAAATGCCCTGTTGACTCATCCCATATCAAGAGCGGGGACATAAAGATTTATACGTCCCCTTTATGAAGCGGATAACATTTTGTTGAGCTAAAACGAAAAAAAGGGGCAATACTCAGAAAGCCATAGCTATTATTTTTCATACAGATTATTTTTCATGCACATGAGGCGACGTAAGAAAAAAGAAAACTTTTTGGACTCTGACTAAGTGCATCTCAGGGTTGTCACCTCATGCCAAACGTTAAAGACATCGTCAAAGAGTTTTGAAAGAGAGAAAAATTTCGACCCTCCTCTCCCATGATGGTTTTTTGAACATCCTCCATTCCTGAGGTGCCAAAGAACAGCTCTCTGTTTCTTCATTCCACTCGACTGGACTGGATCCCAATGGAGTCTGACAACAAATTCAAACAATTGCCTAACACACAGCAACATAAGTCAATGCACTGCACAAGCATCCAGAGGTGGGCAATCGACGTCAAGTTGTCAACGTGCTAATTCCCAACCCTTGTCGGCTGATGCACAACCTGCAGTAGCCCTAGAGCATTGTATTGTTGTCGTAACTCCCCCCCCCCTACCACATCCACTCCACTCACCGCCCTCCACCTTAGCAAACCGATGACCATACTTTACAATAGTTGCAGCTGTGTCGGATCCATAAAGTCTGGACTGAACTAGGCCGTGAAAACAATCTGAGCTAGTGAGGATCGCGCGGGCTGAGTTGGCCCAACAAAGAATGACCTTGGACACCCCTGGAATGATTTTTCCGCCCGGCCACTTTTCCTCCTCCTCCTGCTGCTGCCCTCTTAATGCTTCAATTTTCTGTTCTTCCCCCCCTGTTTCTCGACCAAAAAAGTCGGCCTCAAGTGCGTGTTCTTGTTGACGAAGCTCCTGTTTTGACTGGCGCAGTCGTGCGTGTCGCCAAAAATGTCCTCATGGAGACCAAAGCTCGTCGGATCCGGAGCGTTTTGTTCAGGTGGCCGCAGCCCGGGCACAGGAGCGGGCCTGAGGTTATCGAACCGTCAATGGCACAATAAAAGGGATCCAACTTCCCGATGGAAAAAAAAAAATCCTTGCTATTTCCCATCCCGCACGCTGTCTGTGTGTGGCTACTTTGTGTCCAGTGCAGTCGCTGTCTTTGCGTGCCAGGAGCTGAGGCTGCGCGATTTTCGGAAAAGCAAACGATACTCGAAGAACCAAACGATATTCATGCAGCGGCGAGTGTCGCGATACTCGAAATATCGCACTTAGCAGCAGACCAAGGAAAACATCTTAAATTTTCCTCATGACACTGGACAGGAAGCATGCCAAGGACATGTTTGTGAAGTCCCCCCATTGCTCTCAATAACTTGCTCGAGATGAGGGCGGAAGGCTTTGAGTACCGAAAGAAAAATGTGGCCCTGTTCTGGCCTGGATGCGGTTCTCCTCGTTCTCGGCGTTGGAGGCCGTGGAGAAGAAAGTGCACCTGACGTAGGCACGAGGGAGAATCGTAATTAAAATTTTTTCTCGCCTGATTTCCCTTGCAACGAATCAACCCCGATCGATCTGCACAAACTGTTGTCTGGAAACTGGTGAAGCGCCTTCATCTTCGCCCCAACTTTGTCAGTGAATGACCTCAGTGAAAACATAGCGACCTGTGAAGGCTCCACATACTTTTCCACTAGATAAGATCACACTCCCGTTCAGTACAGACATGTGACTCATCCACGTGAACGTAGCTTTTTCTACACACTGCAGAGCTGAGGTGTCTTAGCAAAGTCCTGCCAGCTTGTTCTAAACATTGCATATTCATACTAATGATACGTCTCGTCATACATACCCTTTAACATAAGATTGCCTCAGTGTCCGATTTTATCCTGTGGTTAAAGCTTTGATGAAGTCTAGCCTTATTGATGCTCGTTCACCTAAGAAACTGAGTGGGCTTCACAACATAGAGAATGCTTATCTGTAGGAAATAAATACACTGCATCAGTGTTCGATGGGCAAAGATTTATATGAAATTTTGCCAGTTTTGATGTGACCAAGGACAGTTTCAGCCATGATTTCTAAAGGTTTTCGGGTCACATAATGCAAAAACCCATTTGGGCCCGTTCATTTTTGACATGCCCTTTGGACTCCGCTCTATTAGTGGGAGTTCTGGAAAAGTTGCATTATTAAGTGAATACATGCAACTGAAAATGCCAGCTTGACTGTATCAAAGTGACCCACGTGTCCCCAAACCCCCCAAAATGCAGTGTGCAAATGAACTTCGTATGTAGTTCGCGTCTGCACCCGAACACCTTGCAGGCGCAATAATGCCCTTGCTGATACTTATAGATGAAAATGACTTTAGTAAAAAGCATGCAGCAAATGCTTCTGAACAAGCCTTATATGAGGAGTTATTCGTTCTGAAGCTCCAGCCACTTTTGACACCGCGTACATACAACATAGTTTGGCAAAAATGAACGGACCCAAATGGTTTTTCGCGCAATGTGGCCCCCCAAAAACGTTCCAAATCATGTCCGAAATCATCCTTAGTCACATAAAACTGCCTTCACCGACACAAGTTCAGCCGCCCAAAGTGACTCAGTCCCAAAAATATCTTTAAAAAAAAGTATCCGCCTGTCCAACCCGAATGCAGTGTAATTACATCAAAAGATGGGCCACACACAGAGTGAGATGAGTTACGCGAGCCTAAAAATACACGCAATAGATGAAAAAGCTGGCATTACACGAGCTATCAAAGATGGGGGGAAAAAAGTGATGCTACCGTAAGAATTGCATTTGACCCCACGGTTTAACCCCGGTTCATTTGACCCCCCGGTGCAACAGAGTGACGTCCCTGCAGTAAGGTCACACAAGTGGCAAGCGCGACATTAACATTGCAAGCTCACTTAATAACGCTTTCAGCTGTGCATTTAGACTTTTCAGTCACTAAAGTGTCACCAAGAGCAGATCTTCGTCAGTGAAGAGTCATGACGATGACTGCGCGTGATTTCTATCCAGACGAACTTTTTCCTCTGAACTTCATCATGACCAATGGCTGCAAAATGTGGAGAACGACACACAGTCATGGAAAACACGTACACTCCAACTTCCATATAGCAAAGAAATCTCCATCTCACTGCCTAACGAAGTTTTACCTGATAAAGTAGAAATAGTAAATAGATATAGTAAAGCTGTTGATGGAGTCTAGAGACTGCTGGGGGAACAATCTGACTAAACCAAAGTTCGACTGTACGCAGTGGGCGAACCGCAGTTGCAGAAAAGTTATGCACTTTAACAGAAGAAAAAAAAAGTTTGCTCCTCTGCGAATACCTCAGGTTAGCTGGAGCTCTGTGGGATTGTCCAGAGCTGCTCACCTCGATTCATCTGACTCGGGCTGAAGTTTCCCCATTTTAAGCCTAGCTCGAGTCATGGTTGCAGCTGAACTTCTCCACTTCGAGCCGAGTTGGGATGAACTCCAGCCAACAGCGGCTGGTGAACACCCCTAACTGTGGATAGAAGGCAAAAAAAGGTGACTCACCTGAAAATTCACTCGCAAATTACCGTATGAGGCGAAACTAATTTCCCCGTTGAGTTGTCTCTATGACGCACAGGGTGTGTCAGGCAGGAGAGACCTCTTATGTGAGAAATCTCCCACTCTGACCCCTTTTCTTCAAGATGCTTTAGTTCCATCCGATTTTTTTATGCGAAAAATCGCATGTTCTTCCTATTCTTCCATCTGACCAGCCCGATTTCAAGCCTTCTCCAGAAAGTTCCCTACTTTCCAGCAGCTGCAGAGACGAGACATCTTTGTTTTTATTAGTGTTATGTATATTTTCTGTCTCACTCACAACAATGTTCACCATATGAGAGTGCGTACACAGCGTGCACGAATGTGGAGAGAGGAAAATATCTCGCGAACGCTTTACAAAAAGAGACACTTTTGTTAAAAAGATCACTTTGCGCTTACATTGGATGGACGATTGGGATCCTCAGACAAGGCCTCCCCCTTCACCGCGGACATCGCGGCGGGGGCTGAGCTTGAAAAAAAAAGAAAGAAACCAGCAAAGGCAAGGAGGAAAAAAAATGTATGTACAAAGTTTACGTCTGATGGAGAGAGAAAGGAAGAAGCTTATAATAGTATTGGGACTAGTATTTAGTAGTACGTAGTAGTGGCAGCAGCAAATTTTTCTTACTGTAGCATTTGTTCATATACTTTACGCTCAGACTTTGTTTTTTCCATTCTGGAGAAAATTTTTCAAGAGAGTAGAAAAAAATAAAAAAAGTCGATGTTACAAAAAGATTTTTTTTTCCTTTATCTCTCTACCCTTTTTTGTGACGCAAAACTGGAGTGAAAATATTTGCTGCTCCTGTGTGTGGCAAGGGGGAATCATTCTTTGTCTAGTCTGCGTAAGAGAAAGTTGAAGAAAAATTCGTGCGCACCAAGAACTTTTCTGGATTTTTCGTCCGAAATTCTGCCAGGGCGCCCGGGCCTTAAGTGTACAGTACGTACGCAGACTCACAGAAGAGGTTTTTTTTTTCCATTGCACAGACGACGCAAATTCTCCTTGCGAAGTCGATCTGCTGACTAAATTTGCGAGCAGGACAAACCTTCCCCTAGACCCCCTCCTGCCCCCCCCCCCCCTTGTGACGAAGGACGACACAAGGTGGGGAAAGACTGGGGGGCGGAAGGGGCTTCAGGGAAGGGTGAGGGGGGGAGGGGGTAAATGCTCTACACTCACAGGACGGCGTACCCATTCGGTCTAAAAATACTAGAAAAAGTCTATAATAATAATCTTACTACGTTACGAGAGAAAAAAAAATCAAGAATGCCACCAGTTTGAAATGACGTAGATAGTGGGGATGGAGTTGCTTTGGGCACAAAAATGATGCTTTCGTCGGCCCATAAACTTAAGGCGCGCTCTGCTCTGCAGAATTGTACTGGCGCAAAACTGCTCAAAAGTCTGCCCAAGTTTAAACACTGCAAGACAAGCATGATTTTTTCTTGTATGGGGTTGGGGGAGTGGGGGAAAATTTGCTTTTCTTCTGAATTTTGCACTGGATTCATTATTCCCGTGTGAGCAGGTCTTAAGTGACTGAACCGACGACTCCTCATACATATTTGCCTTTGCCTTCAGATTAGAATCTGTTACGATTGACTTGCTCTTACATGGATGAATACTTATTTGAGAATTCTTCTCTCAGGTATGAACACGGTGGAAAAGTAGCAAAAGACACGTCGAAAAATATACACTTTACATATACATTGAGTCATGCGCGTGGTAGACAAACGTGTATGTGTGTGGGGGGTGGGGGGGG
>JAAUXU010097103.1_pt1 | contig 41298 bp, 40 predicted proteins | sample 7278151 | NCBI WGS metagenome assembly JAAUXU01 (sample SAMN14350113, study PRJNA611818) | marine sediment metagenome | isolation source: surface marine sediment (1.8m) | place: French Polynesia: Moorea | collected 2018-08
TAAAGAAAGAAGGACAGAGGGCAGGAGGGACAGAAAGACGGAAAGAAAGCAAGAAAGAAAGAAAGAAACACAGAAAGAAAGACAGAAAGAAGGAAAGAGCGCACGAACGGAAAGAAGGAAAAAAGGAAAGAGTCCAAGCATCAACGTCGACATTAAAGAGTAGCAAAGACATGTGGAGACCTCGGTGTTGGCAGGACCAGAGTAAATCATTCCTAAACGAAGGCAGTAAATATCACTTAAGCAGAGCAACGCACGCAACAGCAGTGCTGTAAAAAGCCAATGAAAGCCAAGTAATCACCTCATTTTTCCTGCGATAACTTGCCAAAATTACGCTGCGTCACCAAGTGCACGACTTAAAGTCCGGACTAATTCGCCCTAGATGGACTCTAAAAACCTCGCTTAGCGTCCTCGTAGAGTCTACCTGGCCGTCGAACGACGAGGACGAGGACGAGGGGGAGGGCGGAGGCGGAGTCACGTCTCCGCTTGCCGCTGCCGCCGTCGCCGCCGCTGTTGTTCTGGCTGCCGCCCTTCCGTCACTTTGTCTCCACGCGCTCGCTCCCTCGCCCGCCCGCTTTCTCGACCGCCTGCTAGCTGGCGCGGACGAGGTCCTGGCTGAGCGCGCGCCTCTCACAAGTCTTGGGCGGCGGTGAGGGCGACGGCGGTCAAAACAAGACCGAGGCAAAAATAATTCGTGCTCAAAAACCCACGCGCTGACGACGGCGGCAGCGGCGACGACGGCGGCGACGGCGGGCCAGGAACGGGTCCTCAATCTGACCAGACCACGGTGAGCAAGGAGGAGGGGAAGAAGAAGAAGAAGAACAACAACAACAACAATAACAACAGCAACAGCGACAACGACCACGAGTAGGTGAAGAAGGACGACCTGTGTCTCTCCATCTGTCCATGCGAGTCCAAGCACGGCAGATGCTACTAGCATGGGCATGTCAGCGCCGCCCAAAACCACCGACAACGCTGTAAAGGTAGGAAGCAACACACACAAGACGTTCTAATAACACTTAACACACCTTCGTACAAGGCCGACAACAACAGCTGCATTAAAGGTGTTGTTAAGAGATCTCTTTGGTGATTTAGCTTCGTTACACTCGTTGTTCGTTGGCGAAAAAGCAAAAAAAAAAAAAATCGCTGACGACACGTGTGTTTTGATCCCTTCTTGCTGCTATCCTTATAAATCACGCTCATATACAAGTGCTCCAGAAGGACGCTTAACACACAAACGACATTAGATAAAAGCTTTCCTTGTTGTGTTTCTCTGCTCTAATGAGGAAAGTTCGTCAGTTCTTTGGCGAAGGCTCTTGCAAAAAGACCAGGGAAAAAAGTGAGGAAGCTGCAATGGAGGAAGAAATGAGCAATTTCCTTGAGGTAGAAGAAGAACAAGAAGAACAAAAGAGTGCAGCCATCAGGCAAAATTTATTGCAGATTAAGGGTTTTTTTCTTCTGCGATTTCTCCGGTACAAAAAGCTTCTCCAGAGACAATTTTGCGGTCGTCGAAGAAGCATAATTCTAGCTAATTATTGCGTCAAATTGCCTGCAAAAAAGAGCTTCTCTTCGATGCGTGCGGACAAGTTGTTGGAGTCGTGGTCGGCGGCGCCCAAGCAGCAGCTGCTCTTCAGCTTCCTCCTCCTGCTGATGATGATAGTGTGGTGGTGGCGCACAATAATGATCCGCTTTAGCACAGGAGAGAGCAAAATCCTGCGTGTGCGTGTGTGTGTGTGTGTGTGTTCGACAAACTCGAGCACAGAGAAGAGCTTTAACCTCCTCTCCTGGTCCTCGCTGCGGGACGCCCTCGTTGCCCCCACGGACAATGGCAGCAGCAGCAGCAGCAGCAGCCGTCACTCCAAATCTGGATTTTATCGACTCCTGATGAGTAGAAGCAACCTCTTCTTCCCTCGCTCCGGCTGCCACACCTTCCACTAGTCCGTCCTCGTCGTCGTCGACGACGACGACGACCTCGACAAACACCACATTTGGGGGCAGCTTTCGCTTGACAGTTCAATCACGAGACAAAAGATGGAGCATTCGCATCTTCTTTATAATATTAATCCGTCTCGTGGGGCCAGGATTGTGAAGGATTAGTTTGGTGTCCTCAGCCAAATTATGACACGTGGAGACTGAGATCTGGCACCCGTGGCGCTCGTCTTTCAATTACTGCTGGCTCAGCTCGTATGACTTCGACTGCATCCCCGCTCTCGTCCCTCCCGGCGTCGTTGCAGTTTTTGCTCACTTTTTCCTCCTCATTGTTTGACCCCTTTTCAAAGCAGGACATTTCCTTCCACATGAACGGGCCTTTATCGAGTCCCCAACAAAGCCCCCGAGGCTCCCGAGGCTGTGGCAGAGGCAGGTGCGGACGGACCGACCGGCGGAGCACCAACTTATCACGACACGGAAATCATAATTTATTAAGTCGTTCTCTCTCTCTCTCTACTGTGCCTGTCAGATCAATTCAAATACGCTCAGCACGCGCGTGCTTTGGCCCTCCCCTAGTACAAATTGAGATGGGTGAAATAGCTTGTGAAATATTGCAATCAATATTTTTTGTATGCTCTTTTCTCTCTCTCTCCATCCCATGGGTGCTCACGAGCTTCGTTTCATCATCAATATATGTCTATTTTTTTTTCTTTCATTCTAGCTCCCACTCGAGGACCTCAGCTACATGTCTCCGTGCTCCACGTTGATGTGCCCGGAGACGACGACGCCCACGGATGCCAGCACAGCTACTACGACGACTACAACGACGACGACCACGACCACGACCACGACGCTTCAAGGCACAGGCGACGAGTCGTCGTCGTCCAGTTCTTCTCCGCTTGGCGGCGGAGGCGGCGGCGGAGAAGAAGGCGGCAGCTGGTCTTCTCCTCCAGCCTGGCCCCACGGCTACCCCTCGTCCACTACCTCGTCCGGGATGCTCCTGGAACCCAGCAAGGCCGACTTGCCGCTCTGCGCCGGCTGCCGCCTGAGGATCTCCGACCAGTACGTGCTGAGCACCACCGACGAGCACCGCTGGCACGCCAGCTGTCTCCGCTGCTTCGAGTGCGGCGTGTCCCTGGAGACCGAGACGTCGTGCTTCGAGCGAGACGGGAGACCCTTCTGCAAGGACGACTACTACAGGTGAGCTGGGACGTCGATTTCGTAATTGCGTGACGAACGTAGCATCAGATCTGCGACGAGTTGAGGACATACAAGCGTCATCTCTCCTCGCACCTGTTGTCGTCGACCCACTTGCACGACAGCGCCGAGCCCGGCAACAGCGAGGGAGGCAGAAACACACAGGGGGAGGGTTTTTGTACCCCTGAAGACGCGCTCATACGACTCTGGCGGACGCGGCACGCCCCAGCACTGATGCTGAGTGCAGAGTGCAACCGCGCCTTAAGCATCGCCATTAGCCAAGTCCGTGTACTGCTGTCGTACTCCATAGGTGCATCGACCGTCGTTGCATCTGTCAGGTGTCATCACAGCAAGACTTTTTTCATCTGGATGGAGAAGTGACGAGAGAAAAAAAAGCTCTTTCTTCTTTCTTTCTTCCTTCCTTCCTTCTTTCCTGTCGTCTTTCTTTCTCTCCCACCCAAATTATGCTCATATCAGAGCTTAAAAAAGTGTGCACAATGAACCAGGGCCAGCACGGAGAAGCCCGCGGCGGTCGTGCTGTCGTGACACGTCGCCATGTTCACGTCGTCGTCGTCGAGACCGCAAACGAGTGGATCGTTGCACGCCTCAACGGCGGCGGCAACGACAACGACGACTGCCACCACCCGCGCGCTCACAGCCAAGGGGATCACGGCGTGCACACGAGTGACGGGGTGCTAATTCCATTTGTCACGTGAGACCGACGCCATGAATTTAGCACTGCACATTACGTCCGCCCCCAGCCAGACACTACATTTTTCCCATGGCTGACAGACAGAGAAAAAAAAGATCTAACCACGAGTCCATTACAAACATTTGCTGCTGCGTGCAAGACATCACCCTCGTCTCCGTGTCCGGCCGCGGTTTCCACAAGCACCCCTTTATAGGCCTTAATTACACCTCTCCACCCGGCTGCAGACAAGTTACAGCCCCACCTTCCCCCTGTACGTGGAGCTCAATTCTGACTGCTACTCTCTTTCTCCCCGCACAAACAAAAGGATCTACGGCGGCTCCTTCTCCCGCAAGTGCGCGGGCTGCCGCTCGGTGATCAACCTCACGGACCTGGTGATGAAGGCGCGAGAAGACCGCTTCTACCACGTCGGCTGCTTCAGGTGCGTCGTCTGCGACGTGGTGCTCGAGCGAGGAGCCATGTTCGGCATGCACGGAGACCAACTGTTCTGCCAGGCGCACTTCGACGCCGGCTACGCGGCCACGCCGCCGCATCCGCCGTATCCCACGCACCAGCACTGGTACAACTATCACCACCACCACTCTCAGCCCCATCTCATGACGGGGTCGGCGTGCGCCAGCGGCCAGCCGTACTACGACAACAACAACGTGCCCAAGAAGCGACGCGGGAGGAAGAAGCGGCGGCTCGAGGAAGATGAGGAGCCGCCGTCCTTCGCGGCGGCGGCGGCGGCGGTGGGATATCTAGACGGCTCCTACGCCGCGGTCGAGGCTGCGGCCGCAGTCGTGGCTGCAGCCGCCGGCGGAAAAACCAAGAGAGCTCGTACCTCGTTCAAGCACCACCAGCTCAGAGTCATGAAGGAGCATTTCCAGCACAACCAGAACCCAGACAGCAGAGAGCTCAAGGTGCTCTCGCAGAACACGGGTCTGGACAAGAAGGTGTTGCAGGTAAGAGCAGCGACAGCAACGACGGCAACAATGTATTGATAACACCATTCTTGTCCAGGTGTGGTTCCAAAACGCCCGCGCCAAGTGGCGGCGCACTCATGCGCAATCTGGAGGCAGCGGCGGCCCCGGCAGAGATCGACATCACCAGCAGCATCATGTATTAAGCGATCAAGATAACGGCGATTCAGATTCCTTACAGGCATGATGAAGTTAATACACGAGTAGTTCTTTCACTAAGCTGCGTCGCTATTAATTCAAAGGCATTATTAGGCTAGTTCCAAAATTTCAAATTCGGATTTGCATGGCGGAAAATTGGCACTAGACACTGCTGTAGTTGGCACCAGTCTCATTTTTGGAAAAAAAAAATTATTTACTGTCTGCACTGTTAACTTGAAGTTTTACTACTCATGTTCAGACAGTGCGTAGCAAACTCCAAAAAACGCTATGTTATAAAAGTGTCTCTGGTTGAGCTGAATTTCTTTTTTTGCTATACTAGACATCCCCCACTAAAATGTCAGATCAATCACAGACACTTTTATAGCAGCATTTTTAGAGTGACAAATTCAGACACCTCTATGTACTGCGCTACTGTAGTAAACTTCAAATTAAAAGTGCAAATAGTTAGCGATCTTTAAGGGAAAAAAAGGTTTTTAGTAAAATCCTCTCATTTTGACCCCGTGCCAAAAACCCAGGATGGAAAAATATGAATTTCCAGAAAAAGTACCAATAGGCATGGATCAAGGTGGTACGGAGAGAAATCCGCTTATGAGGGCAGACTGGAAATCTCAATGTTTTGCCTAGCAAATGCCTCCGGACAAAATGGCAACTTCTCTGCTCACAAAGACAGGGTGGCCAGGTAAAATACCTAATTTCGTCCACTTCATTGCAAGTTCCTCCTGTCTCCAGCAGCAGCAAGGAGTTTATTAGGGACGGTCCCACCTGAACACATGTTCTTTCTGCTCTGGAGGACAGACCTCAAGTTTATTCTGTTATTGCATTGTCCCACAATGGTCATAGATGGGGTACATTGTGCTAAAGCGTCAGCCAGAGCTGTATCGAGTCTAGCGGCTCGGTCAGCTCGAGGGGTAAAAGCTCGAGCTCCAAAAGTGACGTTCTAGAATCAACTGATCTCACTCACTGCCAAGGGCATCCACAAGGCTGGCTATGTATATATAAGCATGTGCTATTGTAGAAAAGGCCTCCTAATTTTTGTCATTCTTTAAAATTTTGACCTTTTTTAGCAAAGTTTCTTTCCCAACCCTTGGAAGTGTGCATGCGTGCTAGTGTCGCTCGCGGGGTTGGCGCTGAACCCGTCGTCCCAGAACTTGCCGTCCACGCACTCGGTGCCATCCGCACCTCTTCACCCCGACTCCCGAAGGCATCGCCACTGTCGCCCTCGAATAAAACCAAGTCCGCGCCACGATTGCCCTTGACGTCGTCGCTGGGATCTCACTCGAAGTCGTGCTGAGAGGAGCGAGGAAGCCACATGTAGACCAGGTAGACCCAGCAAAACTGACGGCGCCATTTATTAGACACACTGTAAAGTCGCAAATTGGAGCCCTTATTAATTCTCCCGGCTGCAGATCTCATTGGAGCTTCAGTGGGAACTAAGGAATACAGTGGAAGATCAAAGCAATCGTCTTTTATTGAGATTCAACTGTAGGACTTATGACCGGCCGGTGTCGCCCTTCAAGGCTCACTCAGGTTGGAATAAAAATCACAGGGTGAGAAATTTGGGAAAGCGCACTTTCAGTTGCTCAAAGCCTGGCACCAAGGCCGAACTAGACGAGATCTTGAGGCGCTGCCTCGTAAGAGGAGACGCAGGCGAATTTGTCATCACCAGTGGCGTTCGGATCACTCTTCACCCATTGGCCTAGAAAGAACTGTCGACCAGAAAATCTGCGACATCTTCCCCGACGTCGAGACCTCCAAGACCCGCGGGAACATGGGGGAACATGGACTTGCAACAAGAGGTGCCACCAATCACAGAAATTGTCCTTGGCGACGAGAACGACGCTGACGGAATGGGCGAACGAGAACATCGAAGCTATTGTACAAGACGTCATTCGATCCATTGTCAGGAAGATTTCTGGTCGAGGTGTCTAACACACTCCGGCAATTCTTCGGCGGCTTCGTCATTGACGAAGTCATTCGCAGAACGATGCAGGAAGAGGAGAGAAGGCTCGTGCAGCGAGGTAGTGAGAGAGACAGAGTCTTGAACGGACGAGTCGATGAGCTGGAACAACTGATTCATCAACAACGCGGCGACAGGGAAAACTTGGAACGCCGACAAGAAATGGTCGAGAGGGATCTCGACCAAGTGACCGCGCCAAGGCGCGAGTTGCGGAATTAGTGGACGGAAGAGTTAGTTCAAATTAAGTTGTCAAGCCTATTTAGTAGCTTCTACAGCAATGCATCACGTGGTACCCGTACATAACGCTGACTGTCGTGATCACGACTAAGTCTCTGGTGGTAGCTTAACGGCATTTCCCCGGCTGGGCGTGAAGCCCGGAGAGGGATCCGCAGTCTTCTGGCACATCAGACAATCTGGCAGGTCCGACATGGCCCTGCTTCACAGAGGGTGTCCGGTCCCTCTGGGGTCGAAGTGGATCGCCTCCAAATGGGTCAGGGCGGTTCCATCAACGACATAAATACGAAGTGTTTCTAGTGTTCAACTCTTGTCCAGATTATATGAAACTCATGCTTAATGTACAAGAGTCTTTTAATGTCATCCATTAAAAAAAACTTAAGTCATGCGAACACCATGAACAGCAACACTTCTATTGAGTTGCAACGAATATTTCTACCATCAGCGTATGGTACTTAGATCAAACGATTCTTTACACAGGGATCTAAAATACTTAGAGAGACTTGCTATCCATTCATGATTACACAACATTCGGACAATGTCATACAGAACGCAACTGCAAGGAAGCATCAATAGTATGGGCGGCGGCCGCCATAACTTCTGGCAGCCGGATCAGAGGAACCTGACCCACCGACCGCCCACGCGCTCCCCAGAGGCGGCCCGTAGTCGTACAAGCTGCCGCCGCCGTGTTCCGTCGGATAGTTGCCATATATGCCCGGGCCACCGGCTCCCCCGCCGCGGCCGCCCCGACCGCCACTCCAGGGTCCGGATGAGAGTCCTCCGCTACCATACCGATCGTTACCGCTTCCGAAGCCACCGCTAGTCGGGCCGCCCATGTCTCCTGAAGAGTGGCTCGACTTTGCAGGCTTGGGCGCAGCCAGTCCAATGTGGACAGAGACGCCGTTGATGAGGTGATCCTTGCCCATCAGACTCTGAGCCACCCTAGGGATGCATACAAGTCACTACAAATGGTCAAGTCCGCAACACTGTGTGTCCACCAGCTTCTTACTTCGCCTCCACGAAGGTGACGAAGGCAAAACCTCTGAAGGGCTTGGGGTAAAAGACGTCCGTGACCTTGCCAAAGGCTTCAAAGTGATTCTTCAGATCCTCCGCTGTGATGGACTCCGTCAGTCTGGAAGTAAGAGATGTATCGTAGAAACTCACACAACCGCCGCTCACGCTTTTCTGCCTTACCTTGCCACGAAGATCTTGCAGTCGTGCTCTCTTCTCACCCGGCCGGGTTCTTGCGAGGCGGGTATTTTGACGTCGCACCAGCGGCCCTCGACCATGTGGCGCGTCATGATCACCTGAACGGCAGGAGCAGGAATGACGAAGATATTGTACCGATTCATGAAGCACCCAAGATATAGATAGGTCAATGGCAAATACCTTGTTCTGCACTTCAGGATCTCTGAATCGCACGAACCCGAACCCCTTGGACACTCCGTTGGCTTGAGTCTTGAGCTGACACATCATCACCTCGCCAAATTCAGAGAAGTACTTTCTCATCTCGTTCTCCGTGGTCTTGTATGGCAGGCCTAGCACGATCAGGTCGCAAGTGTCCGGTTCCTCCCCGGGATTCTCCCCGACGTCGGACCGGGCGGATTTGGAGCCGACGTAAGCGTCTTCATCAGCCTTACGCTTTTGTCTGCAAGCAGGCAAAGGATGAAGCACTTTGAATGAATGAAAGGGGGCTGATCCAAAGCAACCCTTACCCGCCCTGAGATCCGGCTCCACCCCCGGGTTTGACGCACAGATATGCCACGCCCTCGCCCCACGTGCCATCGTCGTTGGGCGGATGCAGCCTGTGGATGAAGACTTCGATCTCAACTGCGTCTGCTAGTCAAGGCAGCAAGCAATACCTTCCGTCAACGCAGCGAACCCCTCTGAAGCCTCCGGTTTTCGCATTCCGAAACTTCAAGCCAGTGGTACCGGCGAACTGGGCGGTAATGGACGTGAGGAGGAGGGTTCCGTCTGGCTCGGTTGGCACTTCGATGGGGTCATCGCCTTCGGATTCGCACACGCCAACCCACTGCGTTCCAGAAGACATAACTCCGGTATCAATAGGTCGAGAAAGTAGCAATCTAACAAAAGGCTCTCTTGTCAGTGCTGGCGAACGAGCACAGGTAGATCTCAAGCGAGACCTTACGGAAGACCCCAAGTACAAAAATCCCTGTTCTCTCCAGCACTGACACCTCAGCTCACTCCACCAATCTCTTCTCTCCGTTCGTCTCTCTCTCCACGCACCACCAAGTCAACCAAACCTGCAAAGATCGACACATGTACATTCATGCGGCGTCACTCGGGACGTACACGGACACGCAGGAGCATGCGACGACGACGACAACGACTTCCACGTGTACATTACGATCAACCCCGACGACGACCGCCCTTCCAGACAAGAGCAATGCCCTTCCTGTTGCATTCCTCGCTTCACTCTCATCAGAAGTTCGTCCAGACCAAGTTCTTTGGCGGGATCGGCGTCGGCGTCAGCGCCAAGTGTCAAGATCTCTCAGTCTCGCTCACATTTGGCACTCTCCAATTCCAACATCCCTCGCTCTCATCGGATCCTCACTCGGACTTCCCTGCGGCTGCCCTCGTCGCCGCACTCGCTCACTTCGCGCCTCTGTTTCATCTTGTTCGCTCTGGGCTCTCGAAAAAAGTATGACGCTTACCTGGTGGCGACGACAACGATGGCTGCGTCCACCAACGACGAGGCCAGATATGCTCAAAGGGCGCCCGCGGCGAAAGCCTTGCCAGATGTGAACGACGAGAAATCGATGAAGATCAGAACCTTCCTTCTCCTCCGTGCACTGCTTTCTGTGCCGTCGTACGCCTTCAACTCCTCGGGCGTCGAGATCAGCTCAATAGCCAAGAAGAAGAACGTCTGCTGCTCCCGTTGCTCCCACTGCGCTGCTCTCCTCCGGCGCCTCGGAAAGGACGTGGACGGCCGGCGCGAAGGCGGCTGAAGGGGCTGGAGTGGAGAAAGGAGGAGACGAGGGAGGAGAACAAGCGGCGTTTGCATGTGCAGGGGATGTAAGGCAACCCCACGGACGTAAATAGAATGGGTTGCGGCTCGCGCAGCTGATGGGGAGTATCCAAACGACAGCTGCACTTCAGAAAGCTGGCGCTCAGGTAGCACTGATTAAATAATGAATGATCATAAGTGCTATATAAATATTCTGCTATGGAGAGGTTGATTCCATGGGAAATTGGAGCAACGGCAAATTTCCCATGGAGCCCATCCTTTCACGTTCGGTCGTCTGCGGCGCAGGCACAAGACAAAACATCAGCACCACCTCTGAGTGTCACTTAATGGAGGGCGTGAACAAAGCTAGTTAGCATGACATTGTATGTGATCTGAAGAAGTGCGCAGTTTTGTCTCTTGATGATCAATTGTGACAGTTTTGGGCTACACAAAGCAATATAGTGAGTGACTCTTATTTTACAGTCCCTTCGCTGCTGTGACGGCTGATGGCAACAATTGATTCGGCAACAGCTCACTCATCTGCCAATCATCATATTTGTTTCTGTGCTGGCAGATATGTTTACTTTACATGGGGACAACAATTTTTTTTCTGAGGAACAGCTGAATTCGGCCCCCCCCTCCGTATTACCATAGATGACTACTGCTACGTTAGATACCCATAGGCGCTGATTTTTACATGGCTAAAGCACAAAACAAACGACAACTGATGTCGGAATGGGAGAAAGAAGAGAAGAGAACGTGGGGTTGAGAATTTATGCGTGCTTATATCAGCTGTCGTTTGTTTTGTGCTTTAGCCATGTAAAAATCAGCGCCTACTGGGTATCTAGAGTGGTAGTAGTCATCTATGGTATTACGTAAGTTCGTGTCCATTCTATTTACGTTAATGACTGCCTCTATTGTGTCTATCTACATTGGGTTAGTTCGAAAATATCAAAATGTATTTCTTTGGATCGGAAATTGGCGTGGGACACTGATTTAGCTGGTACAAGTCTCATTTCTTGAAGCTGTACTTTCTGCGCTTTTAACTCTATAACATGAGGCAGGTGCTAAGTTTGGCGCACACTTCTTTTTTCAGCCAGAAGTTTTGACTGAATTTAGTTACAGAAGTTGTTCACAACTCTGTCGGAAGCTAAAAAGCTCCCGTAAAACTTATCTGATATGCACTGCTGCTCCAGGACCACTCATTTGTTCACGATATAATCAAACTTTTATGTAGTAAACTCTGCTGCAGTAAGTAAGTTTGATCCCGTATTGTAGAGACGGGAATGGTCCTAGAGCAAAAGCGCATACCAGTGTGATTTCGGAGCTCCAATTGTCACTTTCGTTTGCATGACTGCACTTCCCATATTTTGGTGGCCGCATTACTCTTTTTCTTTTTGACATGTCGTAGGAGCCCTTAAGTGGCGACTTTACCACCCACGCTCATGGCATAAAAAGGGTGGCAAAGTAGTTCTGGTCCAGACCAGACCTCCTTTGTACGAATGAAATGAATGCAAAATTGACGTAAAAAGTCAATACCATTCAGTGTCCCATGGGGAAATGTACGTAGTTTCACCTTCTCACCTTCATGAAACAAATGCTCTTCTGGAGAAACATTAATTCTCTTGCAGTTCAAGTGCCTAAGTACATATGGTACGAAGCTTTCTCTATGTACGCAGTAACTGACACTAAGCTTGTTCCTGGGACTTTCAATTTCGGCACACACGTGCCATACAAAGCAGAGTCCATGGATATAACTGCTTTTCGATGTGTTCGTGGACAAATTCTAGGGGCCTCTAAAAGTGACTGAAACCTACCTGCTAACTCCCTGAAACTCTACAGAGTGAGTGGAAAGTCACTTTAGCAAACGTGCATGCAAAAACATATTCAATGATGCTCCAGCTGAATTAATGGAGAGATTCGTCAGGTTGTATTTGAGAGTAAAGAATAAAGCGACAGAAGGGCATCTTGGTCTCGTCTACGTGATTCCTCCATGAACTTGAAGAGAACAGGTGTGAAAATGCTCCCAGGTTGCAGGACCGACCAAGACTGCCAGGACTTCCTTCTCATCAGTGAGAGGACTTGGAACAAGTCAATTCCAGGGGCATCAACACAACCCTGTTCTTTGTTCCATCAGGACTGGTCACCATCAAATTTTCTTGGTGGGCACTGGACACAGGCGTAGTTGGTGCAAGTCTCATTTAAATGATATGTTTTTCTATCTGCACTTTTAATTTGAAGTGTGACTACTTATCCTAATAATAAGTCACAGTTGTCAGCATCAGTTTCCTTGGCTCTGCGCCATTGATGCTGCGTTCTGATAGTGTATTCAGGTGTGTGTAGTTCATGTGTGGATGTGCTTAAAGTTTCAGTGGGTTTTTGAGCATATTTGCAGGTGGTGAAATGTATATTCAAATTTCCCACCAAAACATGACTCGTGCTGGTCGCTGAAAGAGATGTGGCTCGGGTCAGACAAGCGGCCGGATCAGTGAGTCTGACTCGAGCTGGTGGCTGAGAGACCACCATGAACTGGACACAGAAAGATGAAAATTTCCTGCTGAAACATGTTGCTGTGATCCTGTCAAGAAGCAGCTGGGCCAGTGAGTTAAGCTGGCGGCTGAGAGGCTGACTGTGAACTCACTTAAAGGCCGCCAAAGGCGGTCTTTAGCGAGTTAGGCTAGGTCATTTTTTTAATCTCTTGTGGTGTCCTAGATTTGTTTCCAGAATCCACTTGACCTTCTTGTCAAATGGAATGAAAAAAATAGTGACTTTTTGGGTCCCCTCTCTGCCTTCAAAGTATTTTAGACACAGTACATAAGGCTGTTAGGTCAACATCACAACTTTGATTAGTTACTTCCTAGATGCAAAACTGAAGCACTGTAGTCAAATGCAAGAAAAAACAAAGTGCTTACAGCTTTGTCAAAGGGCGGTCAAAATCTGAGCACCTAGTTATGTACTGAACTTATGTATTAAACCTTATTGCCATGGAGGGGGGTCAAAATTATTTTTTTTTGAAAATCATTCAACTACATCTTTACAATTTGGCATTAGGTAACGAACCTACGATGCCCTCAGTTAAATTCCACAATTTTCATTTTTTGACATAGTCTACTACTTATGTATAGACATGACATAGCAAACTCCAAAAAATGCTATGTTGCGCTGAATTTTTTTGGTAATGCTAGGTATTCCCCACTAAAATGTCGGATCAATCAGAGACGCTTTTATAACATAGCATTTTTAGAGTTACAAATTCAGACAGCTCTATGTACTGTAGTAAATAATTAAAAGTGCAGATAGTAAACAATCGTTTAGAAAAAAACTTTTTTAGTAAAATCCTCTTAATTTGACCCTATGCCCAAAACCAAAGATGACAAATGTGAATTTCCAGAAAAAGTACCATTTCGAACTAGCCTAATACTTATGATCATTGCGGTCACTGGAGCTCTGAAAATAATTGGTTTCTTTTTAAAAAAAAAATGATGTCAACCTCCTGAGAAGGACCTGAGCGCCTGGTACCGCCAGTCAGAAGGTAGCACTATGTCCTGCTGCGGGACTGCTCTCTATTAGTCATCATGACGAAGCTGGTGTGGGCAGACGTGGCTTCTCGTCCCGGGTCGGGAGGCCACCTTCGAGTGGTGCTACTCCCCTGCGCACCTCGGGGTCATGGGTCACCGATTGGCCAGCGGGTCCCCGTGCGCCCTGGAGTGGCACCACTCAAGTCACTTCTGCCGAGCAGGACGCCCCGGAGGAGGGGGACGGAGATGGCCTCTGACGAGGTCCTGAGGTACTTGCGGATAAAATCTTCCTTCTCCTTTAGTGAATGTTGCAGTTGAGGTGGGCCCGAGCCGGGTTCGTCCCTTGAATTCGATAGCCGGACCCTTCAGCCAAGAGTCCAAGTCTCTGCAAAGTACTGATGGACCCAGAATTCTCTGACGAGGATCAAGCAATCAGTGACCGGACACATGTTGCACATCTGGGCTGGCGAGGCGATCCTGCTGGCGGGCCGGATCGGCTTGTTAGAAAATTTTCCGGCTGGCGCCAACTTGAACACTTAGCCGTGGCCGAAGCTTTCGCAGCTGTAGGGTTCAAGTTTTTTTCTGTACTCATTTCATTCCGTGGCTTCACTTTTCTGTAAGTAAACAAAAGTGCGTGAAGAAAAGTCGACTTTTACCTGTAGAAAAGTTCACTTTGCCTCCCGCATCCGGCGTGGCGGAAACATCCCTTTGCCTGGCCAGAACTGTCTTGTGCTTGGGATTTGGCAGGAAATGGTCAGTTTTCTACGAGGACTCTTGTAGGGAAGGGAGGACTCTCGTGCCCTTCAAGAGGAAACTGTGCTGGACTTGAGTGCTGAGCAAGTACGAGTGAGGAGAGGACAACGAGAGCCAAGCACGACCTGTGCTTGGGAATGTCAAGACTCGTACTCGCTCATCGCTGGAGTCCAGTATCACTTTTTTCTCTTGCCTGGCAGAAAACTGATCTCCCGCCAAATTCAAAACCGTCAGAAGCTTTACAGTATTTCCCTTGGCAAGCCTTGGCATTGATGTGCAGTCACTGCCTTATTCCTTGAATACTTTTTTTAATTCTTTGTAAAGTACATCTAACACTAGCGTTTGTTTGTCGGTCAGCACTGCCAGGGTTGTTGCACTGCCAATGTTGGCTCGTCTCAACTGTTCTGCCATCCTGTTCGTATAGCATGATCGCCGAGGAGGACCTCCTCTGGGAGCCGCCCCGGATGTCATACCTGGGCCGCCACTACGCCGACAGCGATGACGACAGCGACAAGTGGGACGACTACACGTACATCTACCCCGACGCCGAGAAGCCAGATCAGTTTAAGGATGCCGACTGAGCGATGCGTGCTTTTTTTTTAACCTTTTAGTTAGTGCTATTTAGTGTTTGTCGAGACCAGAAAGTTTGAAATGGAGCAGCTACTTTGCTGAACAATCCTTCTTGTTCACTCTTGATGTGGACCCAGATAACGTCGCAGAAATGAAGGCAGATGCTTTGCACTGGGATGTTTGGCAAGACCAGCGGCAACTGCTGCTCAAACTGCTCGAGACAAACACTAGATACTAGACCCGTTCTACGTTGTCAAGCACAGCACTTTACCAAAGTGATTAGGATAGTGCGATTCAAAGGAATTATAGTTTGTGTCAGAATAGTTTATTTCGAGGGATAAACATGAGATCAATGAGCTGAGCAGCAAGATTCTTATACAACCTTGAACTAAACAGGTCTCCTCATGATATGAAAGGAACTTTGTGGTCAATCCGCCAATTTTTGTGGCTCAATCAATCTTTGTGGCACAAGAAAGTCGAGAATGTGTGCACAAATGCCAGAACAGCAACTCTCGGTGCAAATCAGGCAAAAGCTGGTTCTCAACATCGAAGTCATCGCACAGTTCTGAGAAAGTCTCTGGGGCAGGAGTGATTTCAAAGAAAGTTCTTGTTCCTGATCAATTCGCAAGCCTCCGGATTCTTTTGCACTTGATGAAATCCAGACTTGTCCTAGTGGTCTCTGCTTTGCCTGATCTGCCCATCTTCGTGATGCTGATGTTGAAACTACACAGTTGGCTGAACAAAAGTTGTGCCATCTGTGTGCACTGAAAGTCAACCTTTGTCGTATCCAAAAAAAGACGTCCTGACGTCAGAGCCTTGGAAAGTCCAGGTCCGCCTCGAAAGTCCCCTGGCAACAGAGCAACGAGGCTGTTTCCAAGTCTGTGACCTCAGACGCTGTTTGTACGACGACTCATTTACTCCGGAAGAGGCTTGCGATTCCGACCAGAGTGATAGCGTTCCAGCATAGCTGACTTTAGGGTTTTTCCCTGCGAGTATTTAGGGTCCAGCTACAGATTTATGGGTCATTGGAGATGCTGTTAGTGCGAGCCAACCTGTTATTTTTTCCCTCCTTTAAAGGGTCATTCTTGGAGTTTACAACAGGCACGTAAGCTCCTGGTTTACACACTCCCTTCGATCTGCGTACGTGTGCGTGCCCGCTGGGGTCGGGTGCGTGTGGGTGCACTTCTGGGGCGTGCGTGTGCTGCTACTCGTAAAAGAATCATGGCAGCAGGTAAAAGAGGCAGTCATGCAAAGACAGATGGGCCAGGAGCTGTCATAAAGTGTCTCTGTGTCCAGCTTCAATAGGCGTGGGACGTTTAAGACGTTAAAAAAGTGAAAGTGTTCTAGCATGTGGACGACCCAGACGGGGTCGAGCCAAGCTCTGCCAATTCGCATTCAGCGCAATCTGCAGATTGTGGAGCCCTTCACTCCGGCCCCCAGTACAAGTGGCAGGCATTGTCGTACACGCCCGACCCGGTGGTGGAGCCACATCACAGGGGCCACTCCGACAGGTACATCCCCCGCTGGAGAGTTACTGCGGCACGCTTTAACCTCGTAATTACTGGCACGTTCTCAAAAAAGTGAATCTGTTTTTACGACCGCTGCCGCAAACCGCCCCCTGCTGGAGCCCCCCACCATCGTCATCAGCCAGGACAATCACTGCGGCAGCTGCAAACCAAACGGCGTCCGCACAGCAGGTGATGCAAAAAAAAGTAGCACGATGAAGGAGAAGGAGAGGAGCACGGACGATTCCTTGCTGTTGGTGACGTCGCCCACCGATTACAACTTTTTGCATGATTGCGTCAACGCAACGCTCAAGGAGAGCAGTGACAACAACGCGATGAAGACGTGGTCGGAGGGTAACGACCGTTGGCGTTATGGCGTTGGCGGGGATGTCCTGGAGGCCGTCGAGGCTGTTGCAGAAGCGCAAGGGAGAGTTGGAGTCGCTTTGGACGCGCATGAAGCTCATGGGAAAAGTCCGAACAGTTTTTTGACCGCTGCACCTGCAGCCAATGACAGCGACTCCTTTTGTTTCTGCACCCTGTTGCTGGCCAAGTGCTTGTAGCAGTGACGCGTTTCAGCCGTGAAAACCAAGGCCAAAGTCATTGGAGAATGCCTGGTCCAAGTGGACCAGTAGGTTTTGCATCGTCTGCTCCTGCAACAACGGCTACGGCATCAGAAAAGAGTCTGACGGCGACTGCGTCAAGATGTGCAACATCCACAGGGCGAGAACTGGCAGCACGGCGAATTTACCTGCGCACGCGGACGTGCAGTCGAAAGTGTTAGCAGCGCCTCAAGATTTTCGCATTCTCAGCATTGACTGCTAAACTTTTAGGACCAGTTTGAATAATAACGACTCTACGTAGAGTTTCTAGATCAGTTGTCTCCTCCGGTTGCAGTCACCGCCCTACGCAGTCCCGAATGTTGTCCGTCCGAGTCATCAAACTCAAATCAACTAATTTTTGGTGGAAAAGCTAAATTACCCACGAAAAAGTTGAATTCTGTGAGTGATTTAAATTTCAGTTTCATGGAAACTGCATTATTCGAATGTTTCATCTACCAGAGGAAAGCTGTCAGAAATAATTGACTTCTTGCACTGAAGGCATGTTATTACAGTTCCATAGTAGTCAAAGCCATTTCTTTTTACTCATGTTGGTTAAGAGAATATATTGGTTAGTCATCAAAACCTTAGGTTCCGACTGGAACCGCAGACTATTGTACTTTATTCTGATGTGTACTTTAAATTTGTGTGCGTGGCAAGTTCAATGTTGTATGAACATACGCAGCAAAAAGGATGTCTCGAAAGTATTTATACCACACCAGAATCAATGCTTTATTGCACAGCCTCTTCTACTGTTCATGAACATGAGCCGTAATAAGATGAATATGAGTGTGTTCAAAACACTCATGATATTTTTGCTAAGAACACCTGGGCCTGTCTGAAGCTCCCGCCCGAGGACAAAATAGGGCCTCAGTAAAAACGGAAACATTAATCTGATCAGTGGCAACCCAAAAATGCTTCCAGAAGTTTGTCAGAATCTCATAATCAGCCATAAAAACTCTGTTTGTTTCTGAGACTTGCATGTAAATGTCCGTTCAGTATTTAAAGTTTTAGTTACACAGCAATTGTTATTTTTCAGTTACTGGTGAGAAGGCGCAAATCGACTCCTCCTGCCCTGACATGGAAGAAGAGCACATCACGTCTGCCTGTAGGATCCGTGCCGGGGCAGATCTCCGCGGACTTCTCCGCCTACGACCTCAGTGTCGAGTCAATCGGGTAACTAGGCCATCCCCCCCCCCGGCCGGTCCTTGACGCACAGGAGGGCTCGTCCTCGTCGACGGGACAACCGTAACATGGGCCTCGTTGCCCCAGCTCTGGATGGACTCCACGGATGCCCTTGACGAAGAGCTCAACTTTACTATGCATCTCTCTCGCTTTGCAAGTGTCAGGAGCAGCGAACTCTTTCTTCCTTCTCACGTCGGCGGCGATAGACAAATGGGCTGTAAAGCTATTACCCGTAAATCTACGCATGTCCAGAGCAAAGACGAGCAGCACAAAAGACGACGCGACCTTGAACTGATGACGTCAAAGTTGCACTCCTGCTGGACCTGGCCCGGCCAGGTAAGGGGCGACAGCGTGTATTATGTCTCAATTAACATGCCACGCTCGAGACTCATTCATTCCACCAGGAGGCAACAATCCTGACCCACGCTCAGACTGACTTGTAAGTTACATACGTTGTATTGAGAAGTACCTTATGGAACTTGCTTGTATAAAAGCAATAACAGCCTCGATAAATATCTGGACCTAAGGATGCTGCGTGAAGAACAACTGTTAAAACTTTGCACTGTGTACAAGATATTGAAAATCGTGAAGTTGAGGGATTCAGTAGTGTTGCAGTAGAGGTCAATGTTTGCTGGATAAGGCTAGAAACTTCTTGTCGCCCACCAGTGCCCTGATATCTAACACTCGGCCGATTCCAAGCTGCCCTCCGGTGAAGACGAACCCGGCCGAGAAGCGGTCAGCGCTGTGGGCAACTCTGTAGAGCGCCAGGCTGTCACTGGGGTCCTCCAGATCCTCCATACTCATTGATTCGGTGTTTCTCGGCAGCTTCTGCTCTTCTAGGGGCAGTCGAGAAAAATCGTCCAGAGGAGAGTCCACGAACGCGTACAAGTCTTCATCCTTGATCCGTTCAGTCCTGAAGAGAAAGACCCTTCGACGGCTGGTGTCCTTGTCGTGCTCCATGGGTCGGTTGACCGACGGGGGCACGTACAGCACCAGCTCACCGGCGGCGGTCGCCGTAACCATCGTGTTCAGCCACGGACTGATCGCTTGCGACCACACAGGGGAGTTGTGCGCCATCACAGGGTACGAGCGGACGTCGCTGCTGCAGTTGCTACTGCCTACGAAGTTGACCTGCAACGTCTGCGTGTGCGACTGCAGGAAGACGTCGTCGAAGGACACCGCCGCTTGCGCCGGGACGTGCCTGGAGCAGGCGACAGTGGAAATAAAGCCCCGCTTGGCTGTCTGAACTCGAGGGAACGCTTCCGGCGAAGACAAGTCCCACAGGCTGATGTATCTGTCGGATGAGCCGGTGACGCAGGCGGCGGGGAAAGCGCATCCCTGATCTGCAGGAGAGCATCCAAGCGCGCGGTCGTACAAGTCGATCGAGGTCGCGGAGGAGGTGTGCGCGAGCACGTGGCGATACGGGAAGAGCGTCTGGCCGTCGCGCTGAAGGCTGTCCTCCGGCTGAAGCAAGTCCCATAGGGCGAAGGAGCCGTCCGAGAAACTGCCGGCGATCACGCGATGTCCCGGTCCGCGATACCAGCTAATGGCGAGACAATGGAGGTTCGATGGACCCGGTGCAGTACGCAAGGTGAGCGACGGGTTCACCGAGCAGATGAATGGTTGTTCCTGGCTGCCGCCACTCTTGGCCCGCAAGGACTCTGGTGTGCAGACGGAGAAGATCCTGACGGTGCCATCTGCGCAAGCGCTGGCTAACAAGCCCAATCTGGACAGCCAAGAGTTCTCTCCACGCTCTTCCTTCTTGTCGGCCTGGTTGCCCGAGGGGCACCACTGCAGATTCCACATTCTGCCGAAGTTGTGCGCCAGCCCCAGCACCATCTCGGCCGAGTTCAAGTCGGCGTCAAAGCGCCAAATCTGCAAGAGTCCGCTCTCGCAGTCGGGACGATCAGGGAGGCGACAGTCGACCCCTGAAGACGACGACGAAGGCTCCGTGCTCACTGCGAGATAGCGCCAGCCACAATCCTTGATCTGCGGACACCACGCGGCTGCCCAGATCGGATCGCCGGCGAAGAATGACAAGGTGTGACTTTTCTTCTCGTCCTTGATGAACCCAAACCTCGGCAGGGTGCAGGTTTTCCTCTTCTTTGACGTGGCCGCGCAGCGAGTGAGGAACTTTGCGGAAACTTCCCTTGTTGGGAGGTAATCGGCGCACTCACCCATGATGTGCCAGTCGCCCCTGCTGGTGTGCAAGTCGTCGAAGGTGGAGATGTCAAAGCTTTTCTTTCTAAACGCTGCCTCAAGTGGTACCAGCTCATAGTTGGGAGCGAGGACATTTGGCTTGTTTGTTTTCTTGTACTTGTAACTTCCTGTGGATTTCCTTTTTGACTTTCCTCCCTTCACAGATTCCTCGTCATCCTCTATCGAGAAGTCGTTGTCTTCCTCCTCGTCCACTTCGCTGTCCTCCTCCCCTTCTTCGTCATCCTCGGGGTTGAGGTCACCGGTGTGATCACTAAGAATGTGGGCCTCCACGGCCTTGACATCGAGAAAGGTTTCTTCGCAGAGTTTACACTTCAAGGACTTCCCATCGCTACCGGTATTGATCACATCGTAATGACTCTTGGCATCAATTTCGGTAGAAACATTAAAAGCGTCTTCTTCATCGTCGTCTTTATCAATGTCATTATCGCTTCCCTCGTTCTTGGTCTTTAAGACGTTGATGGCCTCGGCCATGCGACGAGTGGCATTTCTAGCAGCTCTCCGGCGTAGACGACCGCCGTTTTCTTCAGGCTCGGGCGACTTCTCTTTCTCCTCCTGTCCCACCACTTCAGGATGGGCGATGCTCCAGTGCCACTTGTCCATGTGGCGCTCTAGATATTTGGGGCGCATGCGGTATTTGCAATACTGGCACGCGATCTTGCCGTCTTCCTGCTTCACAGTGACAGTGGTGGCTTCGGGCTTGGCGCTTTCTTCTTTTACCTTCCTGCTCTTGGCGACGCCGGCGGCTGATTTTCGCGGCGGACGTTTCGTGGCTTTGTTTGTAGCACCTTTTGGAGGAGCAAGATCCGGTTCCGGCTTCTCTTTCCGTCGCTGGTCCTCCTTTCGGCGTCTCTTGTCAGATCCCATTTTCTCGTCGTAGTCGTCCAACTTCTGGGGCTTCTTGCGCTTGCGAGATGACCTCGACGGTGTCGGGGACGCGGCACGTCGGGTAGATCTTTTGCCCTGAAGTGAGGGGGAAAAAAGCAAGTTAGAATCGCGATCGCTTCCAGTGACCTGTTAGTTAACATGCCTTGGGAGCGCCGGCCAGTTTAGTGGGTTGGGACTCCACAGCCTCGTCGATTTCATCGAGAGGGTCCTGAAGAAGGAACAGGAGAGAATTGAAAGGGTCGTGTCCAGCTCGCGCACATAGTATCAGTACCTGCGACGCCTCGTCCTTTCTGGTTGTCTTGTTATCCTCGCTGTCGACTGCACTATCGTCAGTGAGGTTTTGAACGTCACGACCGGTGGCTTGACATCTGTCCGAAGTAGCGCTCACAGTACTGGCCTCGGTGGAGTCCTCTCCTGCGTCGATGGACCCCTGGCCCGTGTCTTTTTCCGTCGAAACGACCGAAAGAGAAGAGTCCTTGGTTGATGTTTCAACGTCTTGGGCTTCATTTACGTTCGAGGACACTTTATCAAGAGGTGCTATCGAGTCTTCCGTGTCCATTCGCTCATTCGAAAGATGCTCCATGTCATCATGCCATTCACATGGAGGATTCTCGTCCGATGTGGTGGGATTCTCGCTTTGGCTAGGTCTGTTCTCGTCACAACTTTCCAATGCTACTGCGGCCTGAAAGGTGCATGCAAGCATCAGACTGAGTGTACAATGTAGAGTAAAAGAAGCCACCTTGCTCACTCACCTGCGCAGTGACTTCATCGGTGGTGTGTTCTTTGGGATCAGGAACTACAAGTTCTTCTTCAGCTGGCTCTAGAGTGACAACTTGGGCATTGCTGGATGCATCTGGATCCGGAAAAGTACCATCGACAGAAACGTCAGCTTTCTCTGGACCCTTATTTGCAGCCTCAGTCAGAGTGATTGTAGCCTCGTCAGGAGTGACCGCAGCCTCGTTGGGGGCAATCGCAGCGTTGTCTGGAGTGATTGCAGCCTTGTCTGGAGTTACCGCAGCGTTGTCTGGAGTGATTGCAGCCTTGTCTGGAGTTACCGCAGCCTCGTCTGGAGTGATTGCAGCCTTGTCTGGAGTTACCGCAGTCTCGTCTGGAGTTATCGTAGCCTCGTCTGGAGTGATTGCAGTCTCATGGGGAGTAATCTGAGCCTCATTAGGAGTAATTCCAGCCTCATGGGGAGTAATCTGAGCCTCATCAGGAGTAATCCCAGCCTCATGGGGAGTAATCTGAGCCTCATCAGGAGTAATCCCAGCCTCGTCCGGAGAAATTGCAGCATTGTCGGGAGTTATCGTAACTTCGGTTAGAGTGATCGTAGCCTCGTTCAGAGTGATCGCAGTCTCGTCGGGAGTAATGGCGTCCGGGTCCTGCAAGAAAAATATCACGTACGAGAGAAGTCCTGTTTCTGTGACAGTGACTGTGCTACCTGACGGTCCTCTCGAGGTGCCTCTTCAGCACTGCGTCCGGTGTCATCAGCAGTTGGTCGGTCGAGAACTGTCAATGTCTCAGAGGTGAGTTCTTTGCTTGGTGCAGGCTGATGAGCTTCGACGGTTTCAGCAGATGCTTCCACCTAAAGCGGTAAGAGAAAGCGAGTCATTTAATTGCTCGTCCTTGACGATGCCATGGATAGTCATGTTCGCAATGCTTTGTTAATGGACGTTACCTCTCCGCGGACCTCGTCCACCGGGATCACCATGGGAGCTCCTACTTCGTTGTCATCTCTGGACTCAAGGTGAACTTGCGGGAGGATGACTTTCAGTGTCTTTCTTTCTTTGTTCTCTCCGTCACTTTTCTTAGGAGTCTCTGAGTTGTCAGGAATGACTACTGGGGTTCCCTGATCAATCATCTCTACAATGATTTCGCTCTGGGAGTTTTGCCTTTCATGCACCACCACAATCTGTTCCACTGCTTCCATTTCGCATGCCGGGCTGGAAGATTTCGCGTCTTCGAGTGTCTGAACTGCTTCAGCAAGTCTCTTCTGCAACTCCTCTTGCTTCTTTTTCACCTGCCTCTCCCTCTCCTCCAGTTTGGCCCTTCTCACTTCTGCGGCCATCCTCTCGGACTGCAACACCAGCTTTTCGTAGTCCGCCAACTTGGCTTCATCCTCCTTCAGCTTTTGCTCTCGTTCGTCCAGCTCAATCTCTTCGCTGGTTTTGGGTGCTTGAGAAGAATAAGATGACTCTGCTGATGTTGAGGGAGGAAAGGCTGGTCCCGTAGCACCGCTTCCCCCCAAAGACGTCGATGCTATACTGACTGGACTCATGACTCCTCTCTGAGGTGCTGTGGAAGTAGGGGTCGACTGATTCTGTTGGTTAAGCAGCGGAGCATTCGAGTTAGGAGGATTTGCGGGAGGATTGCTGGAGGAAGAGGAGGGCACCGATACGAACGGTGACTCGCTCGACGCCGATCGTGTCTGCTTCCCAGTACAGGGCGAGACAATAATGACGCTGCTGTTGGAGTGAGTGGAAGAGTCGGCCGGAGCTTGCTGAAGGATTTGCTGGCGGGGTTGCTGCACTTGGAATATTGGTGTCTGCTGTGGGATTTCTGGCAAGATGCGTTCTTGCATGGAAAATTGATGCAAGTGATTGAGTGACGACGACGGCAGCACAACGTGATGTTCCTGAAGAGATCCTTGTGGAGGCGACTCCATCTTGAGCTGTTGCTGCTGTTGCGGAGGCACGATCTGATGGAATGAAACTTGTCGCTGCTCCAGCTCAAATCTTGTGGGAGAGGAGGGCTCCAGTCTCTCTCGAAGCTCAACTTCCAATATGTCAAATGGATCACTGTATTGGAGATTTTGCTTGTTCAACTGAGGCACATTCAATTTCTTCTTAGGCGGGCGACCTCGAGGTCGTGCTGTAGAAATCAGTCTGCTCTCAGCCATGATTCGCGCAGTCTTGTCTGCAGTAGTCTCTCTGGAACGACTCGCCATCTCATCTTCGAGAAAAGCACTGTCGTATGCGTACTGCCCGTCAGTGCCTGGAGGTCCTTCAAACACGACAGGGTGAATGCCTTCAGCCTGTTCTTGTTCCGGGTCCAAGTGCTGAGAGGAGTCTGATACCGGAAGTTGCTGTTTCACAAAGATCTTGGACCCGTTGGGGGACAGCACCTTAAAGTGCGCCTTCTCTCTGTGTTTTTGCATCGAGTTGAAGATCCTGAACTTGGCTCCGCAGAGGTCGCACGCCACGCCGCTGTACTCGTGCCCTATGCCAAGGCACGTGCGGAAGTGTGCTACGATGCCGGAGATGGAGAGGAACGATATGCCGCACTCCTTGTGGGGGCAGGTGGCGTAGCCGCGAGCCAGGAGCTGTTCCTTCCAGGTTGTCATCTGCGGAGCTAGCGCAAGATCGGCGTTAGCATCGTCGTTGGCATGGTTGGCTGACAACATCCTTCCGTCCATGGTACGGTAGTACACCACCTTCTGGCCCTGCATGACTGTTGACTAGTGTGCGGTCCTGTAGAGTGTCAGGTACGAGATGCTTACTAACGTTGACCACAAGCTAGGGGATCTTCCTTGTTTTGAAGCATGAAGCAGAAGCGCACGAATACAAGGGCACTTTGGTTGGGATTTGCTCTCTGGTTAATCTCAGTGTGGTGCACAGAAAAAGGAGTCTTACATGCTACGCGTCGCACTTTCCTCCCTTCGTGACCTCGCCCGAGCTCGAAGAAAGTAGCTTCTCCAGGTCTGGGCCCGCCCGAAGAGAGCAACGGCGACTGACGCACTCGTCAGTCTTGCACACTTTGACCACAGACACTGGCAGTCGATTGTATGTTTGTCCGAGACAAGTGTCCCCACGAGTCGCTTTCTTCACGTGGACAGAGACGCGTGGCAGATGGAGGTCGACGATCAAGGCCAGACATGGCAGGGCTGAAATCAGCGACACTTCTAGGCCTCGCCACCTGGCGAATTCTTTTCGGAGTGGGTGTTGCCGGTGGGGAAGTCCGCCATGGAGCTGGAGAACATCGCGATCAAACCGACGAGTTGGCTCCGACGAGTTGGCTCCGACGAAAAATCTGCGACCTTTCGAAACAGCGATCGCACATCGCCAACGCTTACGCTTTCCCACTTTTTTCCTTGCCCCTCAGCTCAGCGCTGACCACGAGGACGCGAGGAGGCATGAGTTAAGTGCAGCGTTGCCAGATCATAAAACCTTGACAGCGCCCAATTTTGTCACAAAATGCGCCCAAAATCTCTCACGCCGAAACAACCCCACCGTCCAGCTTCAGACTGAGTGCCAGTCTCTTCAGTTGTTTACTAAGTTGAGTCGGGCAGCAGGAGTGCGGCAGCCTTAAGAAAGCGTGAGAATGTTTTTGCTAGTAATATTTCAAAACATCGCCAAAGCGTCTTGAACGTGTTCATCGTCTGAGAAATCGTTCATTCTCCGGAGAAATCTGGATGGCTCGCGTGCCTCCTACTCATTTCTTACACATGACTCTAAGAGCAGCCCAAATGTGCGTCTTGGGCGCGTGGGGCCATGTCAGATTTTCAGGTGTTCCTCCACAAAGCGCTAAGATGCCCAATCTGGCAACACGGGATGAACGCTGCACTGCCTGAATGTGAGGAAAAAGAAGATTGTGACGTCACAAACTCGTCACGCGGAAGGAAAAATCTACTTACCCGCAACCTCGACTGGGGCTTACGGATGAGAATGGGTGTCGACGAATGCAAAAGTGACTAAAAATGGGTGATTTTTCTGCTTGTTTTGCTTTTCTCTCAGTTCTGCGGTTAACAGAACCCTGTTCACACTTATGTCTCTGTAAAAACTTTAGTCTCCCTACACCTCTGAGGTAGTTTACGTCTGCATGTGACAATCAGTGCAGTGCAAGGGTGCTTCAGGATAGGACACAGGAAAGTACAAGACTGTGCTGATTTAGCACGGTAGCACGTTGTCTCGTTGATGCTTCCTATGTGACGTTCAGCGATATCGTGACGTTTCTGTTTCTTCTGCCGAAGCGGCCAGTACGGAGATTGAGGAAGAGTCCCCCACGGAGAAGTGCAGCGACCCCATCGACCTCTGCCTGTCCTACCAATGGTCCTCCCACCGACTGTGATGCGCACGTTGCAATCGCACCCTCCAAAATTTCAGACAGCTGCGTGGGCGTCAAGGGCAGTGATACTCGGGTCTGGGGTTGCGTCGGGCTGGACAATGAGAATCTTGAGACACATTGTACAGTATGAAGCAGTATGAAACAACCTACCTTTGTGGCACCTTTTTAATCAATTGGAGAAATACTCATGAACAAGCTTTGAGCGAACAGAAAGCTACTTTTGCTCCCTAAAATCGAGCTCTCGAGCTGGCTTGTTGCACATCACCAGTCCACTGTGTAAAGGTTTTTTCTTCCTCATTCCTACGTGAACAGCAGCAACAAGAAGGACGTGGAAGTGATGGGCGAACCCATCGTGCCTGAGAGGTTGGCCTTGTCGGACATCGTATTTGGAGTGCCTCAAGCTTCATTGGGAGTAGGAGTTTTCCTCACGGGTCTTGCCTTCCGCTCAGCCACTGCGTTCATTTCAAATCTTGCCTCCCCCCGCGCTCTCTTTGGAGCCTTGCCTGCCGCACGTGTAGCTGCCGGCCTCATCCGCAACGAAGTGCGCGGTTCTCACCGTGTGGGCCACCTTTGTCTCAAGAGCAAGATTCATGCCGCCGGATATGTCTCTGAAGAGCACTTGGCACACACAGACGACGGATACACTCTCACCCTCATCCGCATCCCAGGACGCTTGAAGGAGCACATGCTGAACGTGCGTAAGCCGGTGGCCTTTGTGCAGCACGGACTCAAGTCCTCAGCAGCAGACTTTCATGTGGGTGGCATGGCCTACTGCTTGGTGGAGGCTGGCTTTGACGTGTGGCTGGGCAACTTTCGTGGAAATCGCTTCTCCAATCGCCATGTGCACCTGGGAATGGATGATCCCGAGTTCTGGGACTTCAGCTGGGATGAGCACGGCCGCTACGACCTACCGGCCATGTTGGACACTGTGCTGAGAACAACAGGTCGTGACAGTGTCGAGTACATAGGTCACTCAATGGGTGTGACTGCGCTCTTTGTCATGGTCAATGTCTACCCTGAACGCTATGCCCAGATTGCACACTGCACAGCGTTGGCTCCAGTCACACGGATCGCACATGTTGCCGGCATCCCCTCCTACTTCTTGAGAGCTGCAGAGCTGTCAGCTCTTGCTGCCAATGCAGTGGGGATCTATCACTTTGACTTTCCACGCTGCATCCCTGGATATTCGTTACTGTGCACACTTGTGATGATGGCTATTGGCTATAATGAAGCTGAACCTCGGCGGGCTGGTGAAGTGCTCGAATTCAGCCCATCTCCTTGCTCAACAACCACAGTGAGACATTACATCGCATGCCATCGCTCAGGTCGCTTTTGTTCACGCGATGGAAGTATCAACTACGATCTTTCGGCTGTTCGCTGTCCTGTTGACATTTGGTGGAGCAGTGAAGACTGGGCTGCAGGCGAGAAAGACATTGCTGAAATCACCGAATCCCTGCCCCATGTCACCAGTGTCCAGAAGCTGGACAGCAAAGACTTTGGACACCAGGACTTTACATGGGCCAACTCGGCTCGGATGGTGCTCCATGAGAAGGTGGCAGAAAGGCTGAAGGAGAGAACTGTCAAGGAGCCCACACCTGACCTACTATTGTTTGAGGGTAGGAAGAACCAATCCATGTAATTGGTTGACCAAATGATCTCATTGTACTGAGGATATGTCAGTAAATGTATCGACGAGTTGTACCGGGTGCCTCACACAAGGAAGCACAAGTGGTGTTATTCTGCTCGAGATTTGTGCATTTGGCCAAAATGTGGTCCAGTCGCAGAGAGAACAAAAAGTGTTGCCATGAAGTTCTTGTAAACCATTAGCAGCTTAGCTATATCTGGTCGCTGCTCTACTCTCAGGTGTTCAGTCACTTCATTCTTTGCTCTGAAATAAAACCTTACGAATTGATTCAGGGGCCATCCGGAGCATCATTGTCTGAATACGTATGCATGCACTTTTATGAAGTGACGACTGCATCGATGACGATCTGGACTGCCTCGACATTTCCCGACTGTCGTCGATGAGTGTTGCGTACGTGTCAAAGTGTCACCCTCTCTTTTTGCAGCTTTACAGAACGTAGCAACCTCTCCACCCGGACACGCGGTTTTTGCATGCTTGCGCATGGCGCCGGAGGACCCGGGGAATGAGACCCTGTGGAAATGAAGGGCCTGGGATTGTCCCATGAAAATTTCAGTCCATTTCATCCACTTTTACCCCCTGAAAACGTCATATTTCAGTCCTGTTTGGCTTGCCCCCCTCTCCAGGTGGCTTCCTTTTGAGCACAGTCGCACCAAAATGGGCAGCTTTGACTTGGAACCTGTGTACTCAACATTGTGTCCAAGTATTACATCCACACGTAATCAAAACCACATTAAAATCCCATCTCAACACGTTTAAGTACAGCGTAGGAGGTGCCATCATGATCGACGCAATTACTTTCGGCCAGGACTGTATTTATTTGTCTATCGATCTGAGCTTGAATGCGTTGCTCGGATTCGATCGGTCGTCCTCGCCTGATGAAGGCCATAGATTCCTGTATGGTGAGGCCATCGACGCTGGGGTCCTCCTCGTAGGTGGGCCTGGGAGCGTGAGGTTTCCCAGGCTTCTGGGCAACTTCACGCTCAACTTGTTGGACTGCAGTGGCCGCTGATAGTTGACGACCTATAAAAGAAGTATGTAATATAAGAAAAGAAGAGCATTGATTTGCACATGGAGACTTGACAATGGTCTTTAAAACACTAATTCTTTGCATTGGTGCCTCAGCCGTCGCCTTCGTCGGTATCGTCGCTGTCTTCGCTGTCGTCGCTGTCTTCATCACCATCGAAGTACAAGACGTCAAAGAGGGTGCCTTGGAAGCTTGGCGACCGGAGGATCCGCGCTTCCTTCTCGATGTCCTCGGAGAGCATCCTCTGAGCAGCCTTAATCACATCGATCCTACTTGTTCGGGCCTTTTCCAGACCCTGGATCAACTCTTCTCGCGGAATTGCTTGGCTCAACCTCTCGTTAGACGATAACACTGACAAAGAAAGTCCCGCCGTTGGCCTGCCCAAATCCCTCATCTCGTGCCAGACGCATCCGTCGAACCATTCGCACCTGTTGAATACACTTTGTGATTAAAAGGAGATCCTCTCCATTGCACACACAGCGTCACGTCCCACCTATTTTGGGTTGATAGGGGTGATGAGACCCTCGGGACTTACCAGAGATGCATCAAATCACCCCACGAATTCTCATGTCCTCCAGCCACAAAAATCCGGCCCTCGGAAGAGCAGATTCCGAAGTTTGACCTCGGCCGACGCATGGAACTTGTCTCTGTCCAGCCTCCGACAACGTCGTCGATGTCGAGACTTTCCACTGAACGGTGACGTTCCACTGGACCTGGTCCCGGGGTCTGACCATAAAGGCTACAGCGGCCCCCTATGGCGTACACACGCCTTCCTATCAAGGCGCATCCGACACCTCCTCTTGGGGCAGCCAACTGTGGTAGCGACCTCCACCTGTTTTCACAGACGTCGAACATTTCAGCGTTCCTGAGGTACTGGTCGCAGCACCCGCCAACGATCCAGATCTGGCCGTCAGCAACAACAGCGGAGGCCTCTGATCGACAGTCTATCATATCTGGGAGGTCAGTCCAACTGTTGGAGCTCGGGTCAAAGCGCTCACAAGTTTTTAGACTGGTTGTGCCGTCGTGTCCTCCCATTGCGTAGATGTTGTCTCTGCACACTACGGTGGCGACGAAGCATCGTCGGTATCTCATTGGCGCCAGCTCAGCCCACGTCAAGGTCTTCAAATCCAAGCAAAACACAGTATTGCAATATGTCGTGCCGTCGGTTCCCCCAATGACGTACATTTTCCCTCCAAGGGTGACGCATCCATGGTGATATCTAGGGCCGGGCATGTCCAGAGAGAGAGAGAACCAGGTGTGGCTCATCAAGTCATACAGCTCCATTCGATTGGACGGATGGGGTATTGTGACGTGGCAATATTGTATGTTCCCCCCTGTCGCAACGATGGCCTGCAGGGGAGGGCGAAGTATCGTCATGTGAGCCGGCAGGGGGGGCATCTTCTCGTGCCTGGTCCTCTTGTGCTTCCAGACTTGAAACGTGTGAGCATTGTTGAGGAGTGGGTGATTATGGTTCGAAGTGATCTCCCTGTACTCTTGCTCCAACCTTTGGCAGTCAGCGAAGGAGAGCAATCCGAAGCGGACGAAGGGCAACAAGTCTTCCAGCTGCGCAGATTGCTGATCTCCCCTTCTCGCTAAAAACCATTCCTTGATCACGTTCCACACTGACAATTCAGTCCTGACTTTGAGATCCTCCTTGTTGAGGATGAGCTTGAGTTTGTCTAGTGGTAACGGAGTAAAGTTTTGTGGCGGAATGAATGAGAAGTGGCTCGCGATGTATTCCATGGTCCCAGCTTGAAGCAGAGGGTAGTAACACTCACAGTTCAGCACCTGGATGCAATTATCCTCATCTAGATTGGCCACCATCACGTCTCTGCAGCGCGCCATCAGCTCGGCCATGCCGTAGAAGTCCGCCAGGCTCAGCATATCTGGGGCATTGCCCGCGTCTATGACAACGGATTCCTCGTTGTTGAACCATTTGAACAGCAACTGGAGCAGCGCGCCGTCTTGGACCAGGTCAGGCGATAAGACGTACTCTTTCATGTCCGGTGCGTACTTGAGGAGTTTGTTGAAGAAGTCCGACTTACGGGCCAGGAGGGTCTTGTGCACCTTAAGAGATGAGCCGTCATTGAACTTGATGGTCAGATCACTCGCAGAATCGGAATCCAAGAAACTCGCGGCTCCGCGAAGATCCATTATGGTTTGATGATCTTCCAACACTGAACTTTCCCGAGGTTGGGGGGCTTGACAACATCAATGTATATTATAGAGCGCTTGGACTTTATGTACTCAGTCTGTCTGTGTGTGTGCATCGGTCTGTCAGGCCAGGGGCGCTCCAACCGCTGCGCCGATCGTCACCAAAGTTGGTCAGCGGACGCTACATGTCAGATGCTGGAAAGTGACTGCATCATAACTTAGGTCTGAGGCCGTTTTGAGGTCGAAATCGAGGTCCAACGTTACATTTAATGCATGTAGCAGTAGGTATCTATGGCAAGACGAGGGGACAGAAGGTCAGTAGGGGTGGACATTGAGCCGGGCAGCCCAGCGAGCCAACCTGCGGCTCGACCCGTCAACTGATGGCTCGCTGCTATCACTAAGCTGGAGAGGGAGTGAAGAGTGTCCGGATCAGCCAGTTTAAAAGTGAAAACAAAATGAATCCTATCGGGGTGCAGACGGTCGACACGGAGTGCATGGTGAGTCTGAGGTGCAAGATCAGCTTCGTGTTGAGCGCGAAGCGCGTGTTGAGCAAGGGTCGAGCCCGCTGGTGGGCGGGATTGTGGCTCGTCTTATAATAACCCGAGCAACGCCAGTAGTTTATTAAGTGTAGCTCACTAAGGTCTTAGAAGGAAGCTATGACAGAATGATCAAGGTATAAAACAAAACGTGATGGTCTTCATGGCCTCGGAAAACACGGCACCGGAAAAGGGAGCGAGTTGAAGCTAATGAGCTGAAGAATCAGAACTTGCAAAAGTCCATTGATCGGACGGAGGAGAATGTCCAGGGCGGACATGGTCTCCGCGTTGCAGAAGACGAAGATGTATAGTGCAGAGTAGAAGATCAGGAAGGAAACGACACCTCCCGTGACGGCAACGGTCACAAAGATGTTGAGGACGGAGATGGTGATCGCGATGTAGATCACAAATCTGTCCAATGAGTCGTGAGGCATCCGGAAACTAAATGCTCCTCCTGCGATGGCGGCGATCATGATGAGGATGATGAACTCGGACGTGGTCATCACAGTGCCGAATATATGGCGGATGATGAAGTGGTCAATAGCGGCGGCTACTGACAGTGCGGCGATCTGAAGTCCCGGACATCCAAGAAGTCCAAGAATCTCAATGGAGCGGGCGAGCAGGTCGGCGGACATGGTCATCGCGGTCATGTAACGGCGAAGAGCGGTGGCCACTGTGATGATGGTGATCTGAAGACCCAGAAGTCTCAGGATCAGAGTGATTAAAATGTCGAGGCCGAACATGTTCTTCACGCTGCCGAAAGTAATGATTCGTAGTGGGAACACTGCACCATCTGTTACAGGGGCGATTGCGACGACCACGAACAGCGAAGCGAGCTAGACCGGATGGTTCAAAAAGAAAGAAAGGCGGGGAGGGAATCCCCTAGAAAATTTCCAGCGAATTTCGTCCACTTTTACCCCCTGAAAAAGCCAGACTTCAGACCTGTTCAGCATGCCGTCCTCTCCAGGTGGTCTCCTTTTGGGCACTCTAGCTCCAAAATGGGCAGCCCTGACATTGAACCTCTGTACTCAACATCGCACCCAAGTATGACATCAACATGTTCCTCAACGAAATTCCACCTGAGCACGCTCCAGCACAGGTGGAGTCATGTCCTTGGAAATTATTTATGCCAAAGACTGGATTCAAATCAACTTTTCATGAGGTTTTTTGGTCAGCTTTGCCAATGTTTTTCTTGTTGGCAATGGCCTTTTGTAGTCGCAACTTCTGGGCAGCATGACGGTTTTCCTTTGTTCGGATTTCCTGAAATAAAAAGCGATAAAGACTGGCCCCAATTTGCCGTGACAAATCACACCTGTTCCAACTTCTTGATCCTCATCGCCCTAGTCTTGTTGCCCTCCTCCAGTTCCTTTTCTCTGGCCATCAGCAAGTTGTTCTCCCTCTCCGCATTGTCGATCTTCTCCATCATGTCCTCCATGTAGGAAACCTCAGTCATCAAAAAACATCTGTGACTCCGAACAAAATTGCAAACCTCAATTTGCCTGTCCAATTGTTCAGGATTTCCTCCGGCCTCAGCTTCTGCAGCAGCCAGTGCTGCCTCGGCATCCTCAATCGCAGCCTTCAGTTGAGAGAGCTGCCCATTGGTGGTGTCCACCTTCTCATGGGCAGAGGTGATGTCAGACAACCTGAAGTATCGTATAGTATAAGTATACAAACTGTTTTGTACAGTCCATTGAAGACGGATCACGCAGACAGGATAGATGTATCATAAGGAAACCGGGAACCGACTTCTTTACGGCTCATGCGGTGTTGTACACTCATGGGCATGCAAATTAATACGTCTTAGGAGGCGCAAAAATCATGCACTCACTCCTTCTTCGTCTCTTCCAAGGCTTCCTCCTTGGCCTCTCTCTGGATTCGCGCGGCCTCCAAGTTTATCCTAGCCTCGGCCAAGGCCTCGGCCTGACGGACGAGACTAAGAAGCACGTTGATCGAGCGAACTTATGATGGAAAAAGTCATTTCGGGTCATTACCTTTTCTCCAATTCTTTCAGGTTCTGCTTGTCCGCAGCCAGACCCTCCTCCATCTTGGCAGCCGCGGCGGCCGCGGCGGCTGCGCGCTTTTGTCGTTCAGACAGAGCCCGGCGGCATGAAACCAAGCTCAAGTTGAAATGAAAACAAAATTGATGAATTCCGAAAAGTGATGACGTCTTGTCTGATCACCTCAGCTCAATCTCTTTTTCCTCCTTTGCTAGGGCCTTTTCCTCCTCATCTAGTACCGTCACTTGGGCCAAATACTTGGGTATGAGGGACATTAGGGTGTTCAGGTCGAGGTCCGCGGGGTTGACCTCGGGTCCCAGTTGAGTCCCGCGGGGTTCTTCTTCCCCCTGGTCCCCGCCTCCACGTACTTGTTGCTCCATGATAAAGAGGCGGAAAGTTTCAAACCATTGAGCAGAAAGAGGAGAGACGCCCTTCTGGGCCGCCCATGTGTGCCGGTAGCGACGGTGGCGCCTCTACATCCCAGGCGGTAAACGAAGGAACTATGTAAGATAGGCATAGTAAAAAGATGGCATGAATCTTGCCCATTTGTCTCATGGACACTTTATCTCACTGTCTTTACATCATCAACGACTTTCTGCAGATAGAAGTTGCCAGTCACAAAGGTTTCCAGCCTGCATCACTTGAACTATTATGCTTTTTTAATGTAGCTGTTTGTGACATAGAAGAATGCAAGTTGTGCAGCAAAGAATCGCAAGACATTTGTGTGCCTATGAAAACATGATCAGTATACAGTATGTTCATATTTCAATTGCTCATAGCTTGGCAACCAATGGCGCCAAAAAGCCATAGAAGATGTCTTTGCAGCACCGGGATGCTGCACTGCCCAGACCGTTGTTGAAGAATAGGGCCCTTAGGACTTGTCTCACATGGAGGTTTTGTTTGTATGTGGTGGGAGAAGCATTGAAGGTAGAATCGTAGTGCGTAACCGTACAGCAAAAGTCACTTATGTTTAATTCTGCCTATCTTATATAGTTCCTTAGTTTACCTCCTGGGATGTAGAGGGACCACAGCCCAGAAGGGCGTCTTTCTTCTTTCTGCTCAGTGGTCAAACTTTCGGAATTTAGAGCTGCCACATCTGCATGCTCTTTAGCAGAATTCCCTTCACTCCGCAAGACTAAGGGATTCGATGCGTCGCGAAGAAAATTACAGCCTCTCGCAACCCTTCCCATGACTCAACCGCAGTCTGATGCAAACCTAAACAACAACAAGCAAAACGTCACCGGCTTTGCCGACGGACGCGTCATCAACTTCCTCGCGAGGACCATCGAGGCCGGACGACCTCGCCATGACGAAGGTGCTGGAGTGGTTGGCAGGGCTGGCGGCTGCGTTCGCAGTCTGGTACGCAATCCAGAGTGGCGCGGTCGCAGCAGACTGGGCGCGGCGCAATCCGGTGATGGCGTTCTGGTGGCCGGTCGTGTCGGTCGCCGTTTTTGGACTGTACTGCGTGTGCGCCATCGCCTACCGGGTGCTCACCTTCAATGACTGCGAGGAAGCCGCCAAGCAGCTGCAGGAGGAGATCAACGAGGCCAAGTGCGACCTGGCCAAGAAGGGTGTGGAGACTTAAAAAGTTCTGCCAGTACAGTGACGACTGATCAGAGTTCATACACGCAGTAGCAAAAATAAAGGGTCGGAGCAGGCTCAGCCCTCGCACAGGTTGCAAGTACGGTACAAAGTATTGCGGTGGTGGGAATGAAAAGTCCAACGACGAGCAGATAAGTTTACGCAGGAGAGGACTCGAACTCCTCAGAGTACAGCTAGGTTTCCTCAAGTGCCTCACGTCCGTACCTCATGTTGTCAGGGGAGAAAAAACGAGGTCGATAAAGACTTGACGACTCTTGAAAAAGATCCAAAAGTGTCTCCAAGTCCTCCGACTTGGCTGTCGGCAACATGTTCTCGCACAGCTATATCGAGATAGTCTTGGCTATCTTCGTCGTCGTCCCTGTCTACTCTGACGCCATTCAAGAGAGAGCCATCGAAAAGGCATCGGAGTTCATCCTGTCCAAAAGGGATCCTTATTCATTCGAGTGGCACCCCCTGGAGACTGCAGCTGCGGTGCTCGGACTCTACGCAGGAAATCCCATCTGGACCCTGAAGGCCAGTAACCAGGGGGCAGACGACGACGACGAGGCGGCGACCAAGGCGTCTTCCACTGCAGCACTTAAGCTGGCTGTCTTGAACATTCTCCACAGGTGATGTTGCAGTTCTTATTGCATCACTCGCTCTAAATTGCATCTCGACGTCCGTACAGCAATAATGGCAGCTTGTCGAACCTTGATGACTCCAGCTTCGTGCAGCTGTCTGGCGCCTGGCAAGTGTCTTGCCTCGACCTAAACAATGCCTACGGCATCAACCTCGTTGAAGAGGCTCGTTCTCGGTTTTCTTCTGCACGTGCTCGCTCGCCGGCGCTACCCGGGTTGGTGCTGCCCCTCTGCAACAACCGAGCGTTGCTCGAGGAACCTGGACTCTTAAAACTGGCTCTTCCTCGGCGCCGCGGACGAGTCATCTGCAACAGCCTCTGCGTGGAGAAGACCGCTCTCAACGTCATCGCGCTCTCATGTCTGATCAGGGAGAAAGGATACCTCAAAAAGTGAGTGTCCCCCTCGTGACTGCGCTCAGTTCCAGTTGCTGACCGTGTGCTTTGTCTTTTTTCACAGGGGTCTCGCGTTCATAAAGAACGAGCTGGAGTTCAGCATCACGCACCTGAAGCAGATCTTGCCTCGACAGTTCAACCTGGCCCAATTGTCTTTGCTGCTGCAGGCGAGCAGCGTCTCCCCGATCTCTCTGGGAGTGGACACCGACCTGCTGACCAAGCGCTTGCTAAAGTTGCAGTCGGCTGATGGATCCTTCGGCGGCTCGGTTTCACTCACCGCTCTCGCCATCCCAGCTTTGAGTAACTTCAACAGCTTGGACATCCCCAGTGTTACCTGTCCAAAAGCAAATGAGCCCGTTGGCGAGGAGAATGGTCACATTCGCGTCTATTATCGGATTGAGGATCTGTTTTTTCACTCACAAACACTCATTGGAGACTTCCAAACCATGGAGGGTACAAGTCTGTTCAGAGCCATCGAGGAATATGAGAAGTCATATCCTTTTATCATAAGGTGAACATTACGTTGAGCAGGAAGTTCACGCGTGGCTAACCCTTCTGATGCTTCCAGCTTCGAACTGAAGTCAACTGTGTTCGGTAGAGGCATCAAGAGCTTGGTGGGCATCGACGAGTCAAGGGTGACCGTCTGGAATGTCTACCGGATCGGCCTCAACGAGACAGAGACGAGAATATACGACATCGACGCCACTATCATTAAGGGCAATGATATCTTCGCTTTTAAATATGAAAGAAAGTAATACTTGATAACCTGACGGAGCAGCCAACTGTTAACGTTTCCATTGGTCTGCAATAAACTTGACTATAAGTGAAATTTCTTAGCATGTCCAAGAGTAGCATGTCCGGTCACTACACGTAGAACTCGAGTCCCAATCACATCCTAAGTCCACTTGAGGGCATCTCGTCCTTCTTCCCTCCAATCTCAGCTCAATTCATACCCAAACTTAAGTCGATGCTTTGCATTCCCATCACCTCAATTCTATTTATTTTCTATTGAATACATGATCAATTTGGACGGTCTCCTGATATTAGATGGCCAAGTAGTGTCAGTATGATGTTCGATCTACTCGGTGCATTTTCATCACGTCAATCCATTTCTATCCACTTTGCAGTAAAATTCCCCCAAAGCTTCTTTGTCCATGTAGAACACACTGTATCCACCGTACAAGACCAATTTGACCCAGTAGCACCATTTTGAGAGGTGCCGTATGTAGACAGAACTTAGTTCCACCACAAGTGGAATAAATGAAGTATGTAAAATGTGCAGTGTATTTTTCATGCATTTGGGTTAGCTTTCGTGAAATTGTACTTAACGTGTCTATTTAAAGTAGTCTTTGCCACAAGTCTCATTGCATCAACATGGAAAAAGCCTTTGAACATGTTATGTCAGCAACAAACTATGTTAACGGGTGTGGAATTCTCCCGCATCCGGTTTTTTTTAGCCCTGGCACCATTTGGGGGACATGTATGTAGGACACCTGGCACCAACTTCGGACGACTGCTTTGCAAGTAGTGGAGCTGTGCAGTGCGGTAACCTCAGATGAAGCCTCCTCCCCAGGATGTACTTGCAGATTCGGCTGGTGCATGTGGAATCCTGCCAATTACCTTTGGGAATGCCAACCTCATGGAAGGCCAACCCGAGTAGGTTCTTCAGTCAGTCCAGTCTAAATCATCAAAGTGATGCAGCCATTTTGCCAACTTGCCTAGGCAGTGTTGGATGATGGTATGAGGAAGAATAGTAGTCCCTTACTTCATTTTACCTTAGCTTCTACAGCCTTTGTGCCCACTGGTAGCCAGCCTCCCATTCCACCAACTTGATGTCATGCTGTGTGGTGTCGGGCGCATGGCTGGCGCAGTTTGTAGTGAGTAGTGGCTTCGGATACTGGAATGTGACATGGAGGATATTGGGTTTGGTGGCCTTGCTCACATGCCTGTAGCGCCCCACATCAGGTGGGAAGACTTGTTCCACTGCAGCTGAAACGGCCTTTGGACCATCAGCTTGGTCTTGTGACATGTGTGGCTTCTGGTCACTGACGCATTCTTGAGCTATGCTTCTAGAAAGAAGTGAAATTCGCAGCTGACTCTGGATAAGAGATGCCAAGTGGATGTGTGACTTCAATTGTGGCAATGAACGGAGCAGGGACCCCAAGGATGTAGACTCCATGCTCGAGTGACTGACTGCAAGTGAAAGTAGGTGAAGGGATGAAAGAAAAATTCGAATATCAGGCTCACCATCAACATTTGCTTGAAGGTGGTACCTGATGACAAATGTAGAGTCAGGGTCTGGAATGTCAAGTCGAGCCTGGAACCAGACCACCAAGTCCCTAATTGACCCAGTTGGCTCACCATTGCTCATCTGTGATCTGATGTGATCATTGGTGACCCCCTCTCCGTAGATGGTCTCCTGAATGGCTTGTGAGATGGATTGCTGAGCAACTTCTTATTCAGAGTGGTCATGGCCGGTCAAGCTGAGGAAGATGGAGACCTTGTCTAAGGTGGCATGAAGGGCAGGCACAACTGTTTCTCTTGACTTGTGCACATGTGTAGAATGTCTGTTCAACTGTGTCTGGCCTTGATGTACATTAACATTGCTACTTGTCCTCCTCCTCGTCCATTCACCATACAACCAATTCATAACTCTACATATTACCTGCCCGTCCAATTTGAAATTGAAAACTGCAACTTGTCCAATTAAAAAGTGCAGTGAAATAGGTGTCAAATAGCCTATAAAGAGGTGCCACTTGTTTCATTGAAAAGGTGCAATAAAACTTAAGCGGAGTGTGCCACTTTAGTGTCAAATGATGCTCCAAGAGGTACAAGAAAGAACTAAAAAATAATAATATTTATATACCCAATGGTGAAATACAGTACTGATGACGCATTTATGATGGGACTGAGGGAGTTCGGCTAGAGTGAGCATGAAACTGTGAATGCAGAACAATTTGTTCCATCTCCAGCTTTGATTTAAGCTTTTAATGATCTGCTCCAAAAATATAGAATTTTCAGGAAACAATATTTTTCACACCTTTGATCACTAGGACAAGAAACCTGGAGGTACTCAAGAAATTTCCACTTTTTTCTCGATTTCTCGAGTAGTTAGAATACAATTGTTTTGCCTACACATACAAAAAGAGGCTAAGAGACTAAGATCGATCGGCTTACCTTCAAGGAGTGCAACAAGAACGCTGACCGGGGCTTCTTCCCAGAAGACGGGGGCTCAGCCTCGAACAAGCAGGGCTGACACATCGGTCCAGACGTGCCCAACGACAAGAGCCTTGAAGGGAATCCATTCAGAGAGCGCACGCCAGAGGTGGTCATTGAGGACAAAGCAGAGAAAGTGAAAGACTTCTTCGAAGTACAACACAGGTGTTTGAGCATAACTCGAGTCCTTACTTAGATGTTCATTCCAAGTTATGCGCAGTCACTGCAGGTTGATGGAGAAGAATGCCTATCTCATGTTGGAGCTGATTGCCGAAGCTGGCGCTGAAGGACCGGACTTCTTTGACCACATGTTCCAAGAGGTCTCCGGGCACACCCTCAGGCCGCTGTTCTACCCGCAGAGAAAGGACAACATCGCCCAGGGAGCTTATTTGCCCGATGGAAGACGTGAGTGCACTTTGTAAGGTGTTATCATTAATTCAACGTCTCTTTCTGACTCCCTTTCATATCGCTATGCAATCATTTCTACTCCTCCACATCAGGATGGTGGCATCTTAACTCTTCTCCAGGCCTTCCACTATCCTGGCTTGGAGATCGAGCTGGATGGGAACTTGACATATGAGGTCATGTACGACTGGTCAGGGTGGCTCCAAACACTCTCTACGCAAAGAAAGATCTCGTAGTTGCAAATCTTCTCACTTTTCGGCACTTCTGTGGGTCTCCCTCTGTATAAGAAGTAATTCTTACATGGGAGATGATCATTCATGACTAGAGATGTCCAAAATATGTGCGTTTCACCCAAAAATGACGCCCCGAATTAAAGGTGACAACGGTATTGGAATTGACAGGGCCGACCAAAAGGCCCAAGGTACGACAGAAAGTTAATGGGTCAGATCGCCCAAGAGCTTTTGGTAGTTTCTGTCGGATATCATAATACATTGTCAATATTGTAGTTTTTCATTCAATACACAAGATCGTACATATTCGTTCATCGTACTTAGAAGTGCGTGGAGCACACAAGAAGTACAATACAGCTACACTGGGAAGAAAGATTGCTCAGAAGCAGCGCTGACATTCGTGTTTTTCGCGTAGGTTTTCTTGGCCATGTTTCCAAGACCCTTATTATAAGGCCAACATCAACTCCAAGATCCCAGTCAGCCTCTTACCCGCGGGGTCTGAGGCAAAGAGTCCGGAGGAGACTGGATTCTATCCATTCGGGGCATTCTTCTTCCGCAAGTTGCCCATTTTCTTTGAGTACAAGGGCATCTGCCACAATTTGCCCGGGTGGATGAAGGAGTACTTGGACACATACAAGCCCAAGAAGTTCTGGGTCCCTGAGAGGATACTGAGCGGAGACAATAACGTCGTCGATGTAGAGAATCACATCGAGAAGAAGAGGATGGCAATTGAAAATTAGTCCTTTGTTTCAACCAACAAGTACTACTCTAATATGCGCGTTGGTAGGCAGATTTTCTAATAAACAAGAGTAGTTTAAGAGCCACAGCTGTTAAAGAGCTGCTGTAAATGATGATTACTTGATGCTGTACTCAAAGTCCAGTGACCTTTATTGGCTGAACGCTGCACGCTCTTCAGGTCGTGTTTAGTGGGCCACGGATGTCATCTTCGTCGTATTTATACGCACCTTCTGTGTTTTCCATCTGACGACCGCAAGTCATAGTGACCGCGTGGTCCTAACAAGTTCGTTCTACTGGGTCTTGCTCACCAAGTACGTAGGACACAGAAGTGACA
>JAAUXU010102075.1_pt1 | contig 41297 bp, 55 predicted proteins | sample 7278151 | NCBI WGS metagenome assembly JAAUXU01 (sample SAMN14350113, study PRJNA611818) | marine sediment metagenome | isolation source: surface marine sediment (1.8m) | place: French Polynesia: Moorea | collected 2018-08
ATCAGAGATACCTTTGAAACATCAGGCATTTCAGCACAAACAAAATCAACACTTATGTATACACAGTACATAGGAAAACTCCCCCAAAATGCTATATTATAAAAGTGCCTTTGATTGAGCTGAATTTTTGTTTTTTTGCTAATACTGGACATTCCCCACTTTTACACGTCAGATCAATGTCAGGTATGTCTATACTTAAGCAGTAAGACTTCAAATTAAAAGTGCAGATAGTAAACGATCGTTGTAGGGAAAAACTCTTTTAGTACCACTTCGAACTAGCCTACTAAATATGTACATACGAAGGGTGAAGACAACGTCGTGGAAATTGGCCACTACACAGGCAGCGTGAAGCTCTGCCAAGCCTTCTTCAAGCTGCAGCTGCAGCGCACTGTGGAGATCCTGGACGTCTCCTCCCACCTCTCCAACCCTGGTCTCGTGGGCAAGGAGCTGGTCCACAACGGCTACATCTTTGTGGATGGGCTTGACCATAACTTGGCAGCACTCAATGCCACCAAGGAGATGGGAATATACAGGAACTACATCTTGGCCCACGTGGCCAAGAGGGGGTCCATTCCCGTCAGGGACGGTGAGATCACGGCCGGTCACGCTTTGCCAGGCGCTGGCGCAATCATTCTTCATTGTTTGCAGAGAGTTACGACGTCATCTTGATGGCCAGCGGCTTTGCCCCCGGCAAGATCCTCCCGTCATCGTTCACGGAGCTAATCCGGGTGCTTCGTCCGGGTGGCTACATCATGTTCACCATGCGCGACGGCTATGGAGCCTCTGATCCCGACTTTGCGCTCTTCGACGTCCGCGTCCAGGACCTGGTGTTGGAGAGGAAGTGGGAGCTCCTGGTGGGCCCGGTCTTCTTCGACGGGTACTTCGAGGAGCACGCAGGAAGGTTGGGCGACGCTGTAGAGAGCCAAGTCTGGCCACTACTTCTCGTGTGCTTCTCTCATAGGTTCTACATGTTGCGCAAGTGCCACAGGGAAGTCTTTGCCCTGGGATCTCCCAGGCATTCACCACACAGCTCACCGAAGATGCAACGGAGGAAGCTTTCCGCAGCTTAAGACTCCGACTGGATGTTAAGTTTCAATACTAAGGACTTCATGCAATTTATAGTACATGTTATTTTCAAGCAACACTCAGAGTCTTGGGCCGCTGAAGCGAACAGATGTCCACTGGCTAGTGGAAATACAAAACCCTCTTTTGAAAAAAGACTCAGCAAATTAAATAATGCACACCTGAACATCGGGAATTTTTCTCATATTTCCAAAAATAGTAGTCTTTTTTTACTTTTTAAGTAGGCATTCCACTGGAAACATTTCAGTGTTAAGTAGTTTAGAGGCAATCTTCAGTCCAAACGTGTGCATCTGGTGTGTTGTCGTCCTGCAGGCGTTCGCGCAAATCGTTCGAGGTGGCGTTCAGCACGGCGTCGAACAGGTCGGAGGCCGTGACGATGGCACCGATGACTGAAGTGTAAGGATATAACTTTGTGACATCTGCTCAAACTCTACTATTTCTGACATTGAGGTTCCTGGCTTCGCTCTTTGTTGTACGTGTTGTATTCAGTCACGCTTATGTGAATGCCACTGTAACGTTGTACTTGTGCGTGCTCAATGAGCACTCAATGTGCTTGTGCAGCGCAAGTACCTGCACCATGCATCACGCATCATTCGTGCTGCTCCCCGGGCAGCCCTGGGCGTGCGGCGCCCCGGGCTTTAGCCTCGAAGAAGTCTCCCAAGGGCTGCCTGGCGCTGTCTTCACCATAGGCAAGGTCGGGCCAAAAATCTGGCACCGTTTCAACTCTGCTCTCTGGATGGACGCAATACCTGGGATGTACACGTTGCGACAGCAGCAGTTGTCTGACTCAACGTTCAGACATGTGTGGTAACCCTAACAGTCCCCAATAGAGCTAAGCAAATGAAACATTGCCACTTGAGTGACTGAGCTCAGACACCTTGGTGGATCTGCCATATCCATGGCTTCACCGCTTCTAACCCGCATGCCTTTGGACATGGAAGATGCCATTGCAGTGTCCGCCCTCAGGGTACCTCTCAACAGCACACCCGGTCTGGGTCGACAGTCCCACCTCCGCTCTCCGGGATGCCTTGGCCAAAGTGCTGCAAGCACTGGCGTTCAACCCCTTCTACATCAGTGGGTTCATTGACGAATGGACTCTGCTCCTTGTTCCAATCAGACATCACTCGTGCGTGCAGCTTTCCCGAGGGTGAGGCTGGAATTGCATGCGGCAACGCATGTTGATCTCCTCTGTAGTTTCTCCGCTATGATCCTTGGAGAATTTTAGCAGCTCTTTGTTGTTTCTCCCAATGAGCATACTGATCCTTGTTGGCCCAGCTCCCCCCACCCCCCAATGTTGGATGCATCCAAGCCAAGTCTGGGGCATCATGACTTTCCTCTGCCAGCTCTGGTGGCAACCCTGCTCCTCGACTGCAGAACTGCGGGAAGTAAATGTTCCCACCGAGTTGAAAGCACATGCGAAGGAAAGACGTGTGCCTACTTTAGTCCACACACGCTTGAACTGTCAATATGGTGTGTGAGACGAAGTACTACGACATTTTGGAGGTGTCCCCCGACGCCAGTGAGGTGGAGCTGAAGAAGGCATACCGGCGACTGGCCTTGAAGTTTCATCCAGACAAGAATCCCAATGCTGGAGACAAGTTCAAGGAGATATCGCAAGCGTATGAGGTGCTCAGCGATCCCGAGAAGCGCGAAATCTATGACGAGTTCGGCGAAAAGGGCATCCAAGGAGGAGGAGGAGGAAGTGCTCAGGGATTCAGCTCTCCCATGGACATTTTCAACATGTTCTTCAACGGTGGAATGCCTCAAGGAGGGTGAGTTCGCGCACTTAGTCCCATAGGATCGCCGAGTCTTCCCATAGGACACGTGTCTGTATTAGAACTGTTCTTCTACAGGTCTCGCGGTGGCAAACAGAAAACCCGACCGATGGTGCATAAACTGGGCGTCACCCTGGAAGAGTTGTACCGGGGGAAGACCCGCAAGATCGCCGCCAACCGCGACCTCGTGTGCGGCAAGTGCGACGGCCGCGGGGGCGAGATCGCCACCTCGTGCGGCGAGTGCGGCGGCCGGGGCATACGATTGGTGACCAAGCAGCTGGGTCCTGGCATGATGCAGCAGATGCAGAAGGTGTGCGTGGCCTGCGACGGCAGGGGACAAAAGGTGGAGGAGAGGCACAGATGCAAGGAATGCAAGGGCAAAAGGACGGTCCGGAGTAAGAAAATCATTGAGGTGCGACCCCCCACTATGTAATACAAGCCTCCTTTAAGTACTACTCGGGTAATTAATTGCCTTGACCTTGTTACACACTCCAGATCCCCATCGATCCCGGCGTGGCGAGCAACCGCAAGTTCACGTTCTATGGCGAGGGAGACCAAGAGCCCGGAAAGGAGCAAGGAGACATCGTCATCCAACTTGAGGAAAAACCCCACGAACGCTTCCAGAGGCATGGAACTGATCTCTCTGCCAAGGTGGACATCAGCCTTCTGGAGGCTCTCTGTGGCATGAAGCATCACATCAAGTATGTGTGACAACCACCACATGTACACTGGATTAGAAATCTGACTGAAAGAATTGAAATCTCTATGGTAGAACTCTCGATGACCGAGATCTGTTGGTGGAGACAAATCCCGGGGAGGTGGTCAAGCACGGCGCCATCAAGATGGTGGAGCAGGAGGGATTTCCTACGCACCGAGATCCTTTCCACAAGGGGAGGTAGACTGACTACATTGTAACACTTTCCTCCATCAAGCTTTATAATGGCAATGATTCCGCCAGGCTGATCTTGGTGTTCAACGTGGTTTTCCCCGAGAGCCTCTCTGCTGAATGCGCACGCAAAATCGCATCGTCTCTGCCAAAGTCTCCTTCTGCTCGTGCTGCAATCCCAAAGAACGTGGAGAGAGTGAGGCTGGAGGACTTCGACGGCAAGGGCACATGGAAAGGCGGCCTTGAAGACGACGACGGCGACGACGACGAAGAAGAAGAAAGTCATAACCATCATGGAAGATTCAGGAGAGGTCCTGGAGGTGGACAAGGGTCGGAGTGCGTGCAGCAGTGAATTGCTTCACGTCACGTATGGCCAGGGTGGACAAGGCATACATAGCAGTGTTGGATGGATTCATGATCGTCCGACTATTTCGCCAATTCTTCTACAAAACCGGCCTTTAGTCAGCAGCCCCTGGCTTCCCTGTTCATCACTTGCAAGTGGCTTCGGACTTAAGGCCGGTTTTGTTGGCCAAAATTTTGGCGTAATAGTCGGACTATCATTTTTATGGCAACCACTGTATTAGAGCAGAATTTTGCTCGTGCGTACATCAGTTTGCAGTGTCGACAATGTGAAGTCCAAGATTGCACCAGACGCATCCAAATGCGATCATGCTGTAATTCACGGTCTCTTATTTCTTCTCTGAGTGCTACAACGTAAAAGATGCTTGATTACGAGAACAAAACGAACATTGCAGGCGTCTGGAACGGAGCAACCCATCGTTGTCCGTCCAGCCAATGGAGTATGGATCGCGTTTGATTTAGTCCGTCTTCAATACTAAGCGAGGTACTTGGTGCTACCCGTTACAGCCAGGGGTGCCACGCCGGGTCCATCCTGCAGAGGTTGTCGGGCGAGTTGGCAGCAGCCACCAGGGTGCTTACTTTGCTCTCCTGGCCGTCGAAACAGCTGAGGCTCTGGAATGGAAAGAAACATGGAGGATCTCTCACGCATTCGTATGCGGACAGAGACAGGGTGTCCCAAGAGTCCTGCCCCCTTTTAGACCCTGAATATCTCGTCTACCAGACACAGGGAGCTTTGGGAAATTACGAGTTGCAGCAGCTCGGTATTGTGAACTGACACAAGCTGGTCTCATGCACCTACGAATCGACTCCAGACCTGGACGATCTCCAGCTCTAGCTTACCGGGGTCGGTGATGCAATCCCCAGCCGCGCATTGAAAAACACGATGGATAAGTTCAGCAATGATCTGTACCAAGTCCTCACAACTAATGGCGAGCACGCACAAGCTTAAATCACCTGTGACGAATCAAGTCTTCGTCAGATTCAATGGTCTCGCGAAAAATTGCAAATCGGCTGGAATTAAACTTAAAACAATGTTTTGCGCACCAACCAAGTCTTTGAAAAATTAGCAGTCCAATAGTGCCATTGTCAGCTCTCTGACACTTCTGATAGGCAAGACATGTAAGGTTTAAAAGCGGACAAGACTTAATGGACACTGTATTGTAAGGTCTACTTCCACCTGTACGTAGACACGTACTCACCTGAAGCCTCTGGGTGATGCTTCCAACAGCCTTTGTGACCATGGCTATGATGATCTCCCGGTCTCTACTCTCAGCCTCAGGGTCGCTGACGCCATCGGCGGACGTGTTGCTGGCTGCTCAAACAAGGGAGAATAGTTTCATCTTTGTAGATATAATGTGGTTCGCAACAAAGACTCAATGGTACCTGACGATCCGTTCTTCTTATTCCAAGCAATCATTTCATCCCTTAGGATGGCTCTGAGGATAGCCTGGATCTTGAAGTTGGGGTGGACAAAGCACCTGGCGGCGCTGATCATGCTGGCCGTCAGCGGGCCACGCACTCCGGTCTCAGTCATCAGTTCGTGCACGTTAGGAGAGAGCCTGCAACGGCGTGATTATTTGAAGTGGAAGAACTGAAGCGTCTTCTCGACTAGTACGAACCTGAAAGGTACAGGGCGGTTCGAGTCCAACTCGCCACTAGCGTCATCCACGTCGAACTTGAAGTAGGAGACGTTGATGAGACCGCAATCCTGCCAGTGAAGAAGGCAATTGTAACTTTTCAGGTACAGTTACGAGTGTATCTCTTGTTACCTGGTGGATGTACATCATGTCCGGGTTGAGCCTGGACAGGTGGAGGACGTATTCGGCGAAGCCAGCCAAGCTCAGCTAACACGGAAGAGGAAGAAAAGTTCTATGAAGTTCTCTCATCGCTTGTGAGTGCAAACAGAGTCATTACCTGCAGGGTGAAGACTTTCCTGAAGGTCCAGTAGTCCGTGGCACTGCGGAACGTTGCGTGGGCCCAATTCTTTAACAGCGTCTTGGCCACCATGGTCTGCTGCACTTCTTTGAGGATTTCGCGGAGGACCTACGGAAGACGCACAATTGGGTTACAAGCTGCACGTGCACTGCAACACTTAGATGCTCGGCGAGGTTCACCTGGTGGCTGGCCTGGGCGCCCCTGTCCTGGACCAAGGCCAACTTCTCGTAGAACCTTGCGATCGGATTATCGTGGTCCATGCCCCGCTTGAGGCTTCGATCTTTGTAAATATCCAACATGGAGACAGAGTGCTTGTTGTCCTCAACCAGCCTCATCTGTGGACATCCATGCATCAAGATACCTTTTACATTTATAACACGTTGTTATTAATTTCTATTACCTGAGGTGATACCGCCACAACTCGGGGCACTGTGAAGTTGAGGAAACGTCGTGAAGTCTCCTTGTGCTTGCCCAACAGGTGATTCAACATCCGAAGAAGCTGAGACCAGATCGTGTGTTGAAATACTCGTCACCATCACGCAAAACAGTGTCGTAAATACCTGCAAGACTCTCTCTTCTCTCCGAGCATCAGCCAGCCCCGAGTCGTTAACCACAAGGTAGGGATAGATCTTTCCATTGTGTCCCCTGATGTACAAGCGCCTGGCCGCCGAGTTGTGCTTTTGGACAATCTCAACGCGAGGCATGAAGCGCTGAATATAGACCTGAGAACAAGATGTCGAAGTACAGGACCGGCCTTCTCAGGGGGACAAGTGCTTTTACGTACTTGGTAGTGGGAATGCTTGGGAAGAAGGAGTTCTCCTGGCAGCTCGACTTCGGCTGTAGCACGGCTGAAGTTGGAGAGGAACCTAAGAACGAACCAGTAGAAGCACAAACTAAGCACTTTAATAAGGCTGTGTGCATATTAACCTGCACTTCTCTTCAATGAGGAAAGACTTGGGCAAGACCCTGGTCTTGGCTTCCAAGATCCGAATCCATTTCTTCAGCTTGGCAATGAGGTTCTGGAGTTTCATGTCCCCTGGAGCACTGAAGTCGAAGCTGTCCAAGAAAAGAGCTTATAGAGTGAGCCAAGCACATCTGCAGTGATCCCTACCTCGACGTAAACTCTGACTTCATCTTTTGGAACACGGGATCTTGCGCCGTCGCCTGCGCCCGGCGCACCAGACTCTCGCTCGCGGCGCTGTTGTAACCGCCACCGCCAGAGCCACTCGACTGGGCTGCAGTCGAGAAGGCGCCAGCGGATTGATTGCCAGTACTGGAAGCGGCGGCGGCCGCGGCGGCGGCCGCAGCCGCAGCGGCAGCAGCCGTGGTGGATACGTTCTCTATGCCTGCGCGATGACGACTTTCGTTACTACTGTCATGATCGCTGAGAGGAACTCTTACCAATGCCAAATGTCGAAACAAGCTTCTTGACAAAGTTGAGGGTGTGCGGCGTGACCGTTGCGTCACGGACAGCCATGCGACCATCGAATGCAATCACGTAGCATTTGGCCAGACCCTGGCGCAACTGGCGCAGCACCTCCTCATACCAGTTCTCTCGAAACCACACCATTTGGTCAACGATGCCTGTAACAGTTTGCTTTCTAGATACCACATCATAGCTCGATATTGAATCAAACATATTCACCTTCGAGACTGGATAGAACGGTGGGATGCAAATCCCTCTGCATGTGCATGATACGCGAGCATCGCCACATTGGCGCGGTCGCCTTTATGGGACCAGGTTCGCCGCTTCCACCTTGTTGCTGTTGCTGCTGTTGGCTTGGACTGTTGGCAGCAGCGTCCGAGCCCCTTCTCTCGGCCGTGGCCTGTTGGGCTGCAACCAGCTCGCCCGCTTTAAACCTCTCGCGCTGCTCGATCTTGAGGGTGAGGTAAAGGGTGCGGATGGGGAAGTAGACAGCCTGAGGGAACATTCGACCCACGGTGCTGCAAAAATAAAGGGATCATTTTTCTATGATGTCCTAAAATCAAGGGGAATGTCCTGGCAAGTACCTCAGTAAGTTGAGCAGTGGTTTTCCTTCGCTTCTGACAAGACAGGTGAGTAACTGAGGGATCCATGGGAGCCACTGAATGGGAGGCACTCCCACGTGGTACTTGTCCACGGCTTCCGCCAACGGCAGCTGCTCCTCATCGTACGTGAGCAGCCACAACACCTTCGCCAAGTACTTGCGCGACTTGGACTCGTTTTGATGACGGCACGCATGAAGGTAGCAGGTGATGGCCTCAACGCCGAGATTGATGTTTCTGTTGAAACCACGATCATTCACGCTTCGCTGTTGGCATCATGCACATGAGCAACTACGCACCTCGTTAAAGTGACGTTGGCCTGACCCTCCTTAGTGAAGATGGCCTCCAGGTAGTCACCCCACAAGGCCCAGGCTTTTACCAAAGTGTCGTGCATCTGAAATGTTCACAGGTCTCAGTAGGACTTCCTGCACTCGCTCTGTTCCGTTGCTACTCACCTGAACAGCGGCAGAGAAGGCTTTGTTGGCGTCCTCAGAGCGATTAATCTGTGCCAGCAACATCCCCTTCAGGGCGTAGAACTCTGAGATGGGGAGACAAAAGTTATCCCTAACGTCCTAAAGACTTGCATTCAGCAATATTTACACACCTGCTGTCATTTCCTTGGTGAAGTACTTGAGGTTGGTAGACTCGATTACTTCCAGTCCTTCTTGCAACTCGTTCTTGCCCAAAGTCACGGCAGTCTGCACGTAGCATTTAACCTAACACCACAGGTGGAACAAAAGGACCGTGTCACAATACACTAAATCTCATCACTGCATGAGCATGCACAACTTATCACACAGCGGTACCTGCTGCCTGATCTTCTGAAAGCAGTCGACAATGGGCACGGAGGGGATCGTGTAGATCCTGGACAAAGATTCAAGGCACACCTGGGTAAGATTATGTTTGCGTGCGATCTTGCCAAAGTGAATGATGGCCTGAAAAAAAACCGATCAAGTAAACGTTTGATTTGCCATGGAGAGGAAAGAATTTCATTGGTCTTACTTGCGCGGACGCATGCACACCGAGCATGCTGTGGTTACTGGACTGATCCTGCTGCTCATTGTTGTAGTGGTTGGCAATGAACTGAAAAGAGTACGAACACTTTGCATGACAAATACATATGACATAGCTGAAGTCCATGATAATCACCGTGTAGTGGTGTTGTCTCCAGGTGAAGATTTCTGACCAGTGTGAAAGATCGTCAGAAATGACAGGCAACCTGTTAACAAATTAGCGGTTACTTAACCGTTAAGCACCATCGCACTGCTCAGACTGTGGCACGTGGGTGCAGCCTGCTCCTTCCTCTTCAAATGCAAATCTGGGTAACTGAGTAATCACCTGTTCCTCCAGGTTTTCACAATGGCCTTCATGTCGTGTAGGGAGTTGGTGCGCCCGTGAAGTAGGCCCTACAGAAAGAAACATAGCATTAAGAATGATCCAGCAACTATATTAGATGTGTGTTTTCACGGTACTTGGTGGATTTGTGCAGCCTCCTGTAACTCCATGACTTGCTGGGCAGCTTGCAGGTACGGGAGGTGCACATGTGAGACCACACGGGGAAGACGTCGCCAGTCTTTCATACACAGAGCTGACGCCTGAAAGTCAACAGTTAGTATGGTGAATTACGCAACATTGATGCTTAAATTACTTATACCTGTTCGACGTATCTGTCTACCATGGCGAGATGAGGATCATCTGGGTGGCAGATGGCCAAGTAGCCCCTGTAGAGATTCATCTTCCAGGCAAGCTCTCTAATGAGATGTTAAACAAGCATTAATAACAATAAGGCCAACCACTGTACTTCTGTACGAATACAGAACACTCACGAACCTTGGAAAAGCAGTTTCCACTGTTTGAAGTGACTCCTTCATGAGCTGCCAGTTGGGGTTGCCTCGCCAGGCAGATTCCAAGACCAGTAGGGGGCTGTTACCAGCGCCACCGGCGCCAATGCCGGTATTCCGGGTGTTGGCGTACTCCAGTAAGATTTCCCACTGAAACAGATTATACAGTAGTTAGTGTCGCGTCGCTAAAAGACCATTTGGCATGCTTATGTTCTCACCTGGTTCAACTCTTTGCTTGATCTGAGCCAGTGCTCCTCCCACAGCCTCACTTCTTGCCTTAGCGCCACTTGACAGCCGATGGCACCGTTGTTGTGGTCGTTACGGAACTTCGTCATGGCCAACTCGTACGCCCCCTGGGCTTGCTCAAAGAAGCCCTGCTGCTCGTATGCGATGGCGATGTTTGTCTCAGCATATCTGTGTCACGATCCATAGTCACTAATTCAAACCAAATCACCTATCTCAAGACATGTCCTTCCTTACTTGGCCTTTTTGTGCCAAAGTCCTGCCCACATGTCCTCTTCCTTGAGGAGACTGTACATCTCGGAGAGTGCGTCCATGGCCTCCTGTTGAGGCGTCAGGCTAATGACCGGATCAAAGTCGTAGCTCTGTTGCTCAGCAGCCTGCACAGATTGAAGAGATACAATGAGGAATTGCAACTTGCATAGCAGCAATAAGATCCAAACATTCATAACAGACCCTGACGGTCTCCCATACCTGCTCGCGTCTGGTGCGTACAGCGCCGGCCATCATCCCGTTGCCCTCGAATGCCAGCTGCTCCAGCGTCAGCGCGGCTCGATGCCACAGGTTGTGGCTCTTGCCCAGGTACTTCAACAGCGTCGGCTTGATGAAGACTGGTGGCTGGCACTGGGAAAGAGCTTCCACGAAAGTTTCCAGGGCGCTGGGCTGACAGTCTTTCTGGATAACGTGGTTGCCGGAGCAGATGAAGGGCACGATCTCGGCCGCGAGCATGTCGCGCTGGCGGTCGGTCAAGATGCGCCACGACCGTGGGAAGAAGTTGACCCTAGAAGAGGAAGACATACAGCAAGAGCTAAGATGACATATCTCCTTTCTCGTACCATATGTCGTTGGCAAGCGAATGTTCCATATGAGCCAGCTGGGCCATCGCTGAAAGGAACTGCACCGTTTTCACCTCGGACACGCTCTCCAGGAACTTGTACTGGCGGGCCACCATCTGGAAATCCAAATCGCCGATGTAGCTCTGAATGGAGACCTTCAGTCAAGGCACTCTCTCACCTGGTTGAATGTGCGGCCATTGTTCAAGTCAGTTTCTCTTTTGAGAGACACTGCGTCTGCGTCGATTTCGGCTGCTAGATCGTCTTCGCGGTCCGAGGCCATCATGAGGGACTCGTCAGCGGGCTCCTCTTTGATCACGGACATCACGTGAAAGGCGTTGCGCTCTCCTGGCTCCGCCAAGCCGATCACGGACGTCACTGCTGGCAGGAAGCTCGAAGGGGTGCAGTTCTGTGCAGAGAAACAGACAGTTAAACGGAAAAGGTTGATAGAAAAGCTATGACCACTCACGTGAATTGGCACAGTAGGTGATGCAGTGGCCATGAGCAGCTCAATGCACTGCTTGATCCAGAAGAAGGGACCCATGGCGTCCCAATTCTGGGAGCAAACCACATACATAAGGCGCTCATGCAGGCGTTTCTTCATGCTGGCGTCGAAGACCTCAAAGAACTTGGACCTGATGTGAGGCTGGGTGCACCGCAACCCTGCCAAAAACGCCTGCTCAAGCTTCGATGTGAGCTCGGTGTTCTTGAGGCTCTCGTCGCGATAGACGAAATTGACGAGCTCCAGGAATTGCGCGTTAAGCTCCGCATCCTCTGGAAAACGCTTCTCCACGTACTGCATCATCTTGGCTAATAGAATCGACTTCTCCTTCAAGCTGGGGCCCTGAGCAAAAGCACAAGACAAGGATCAAAGTCTACCCTTCTCTTCTACTGTCTTGTATTGTTTCGCGTCACAGGGTCGATGAGCAGTTTTCTCTACCTGATTTTGCATTCGCACGTCCTTGTTCTTCATCCAGTCCTCCAGCATTTTGGTGATTGCCTTCATGACTTTGACGTCCGGCGACTTCTCGATCAGACCCACCAGAATAGTACCAATGAAGGCTTTTCTCATGTCAAGACCCATCACGGCCACCCTGGACGAATGAACGATCATGCACGAGACATCAACAATTGTCAACTTTACAACGCAGTACCTGTTTTTCACCAGGTCGAGGCTTAGGATGAGCAGCTCGCTGGCCGCTGCCGTGCTTTCAGTGGTGGTGGGGGCCAGATGTTCCCTGTTTGTAGAGGACAACGGCTTTCAGAACTAAGCATAGGGTCTCAACAAGGCATCAAGCTTCACCTGGCCATGCGTTGAAGTACGCGCATGAATATCGTGATGAGTCTGTCGATGTACGAAGGATTGTTGATGCACGCAGCCTTCAGCATCATCAACGTGCCAAAGAGAGTGGAGGGGGCGGCAGAGGGGTTCTTCTCGTAGGTGTTCAGGCCTTCGTAGATAACCTTCCCTACTGAGGCGTAAAGCTGTTCTAGCTCCTCGTGCTTTGAGGCAACGGTCGAACTAGTGGGCTCGGTCGGGAAGTGACTCATTAGTCTCGACATGAGACTATGCACGGCGCGAATGACCTACAACAAAGCATAAATTTACTCCTGCTGCGAAAAAAAGCATCGTGCAATTTAGTCACCTTTGAATTCGGACACCCCATGCAAGTGGAAATGGATTTTTGCAGAGGTCGGAAGGCCACCAGAACCTTCAAAACATGAGAAGATAAGGGAGTGAACACATCTACGTACCCTGCTTAGAGGAGTACCTGTTCTTTTCTCAAGATAGAGAGCAAAAAACTCAATATGTCAAGGCACGTGCAGATGTTGACGTAGTTCGGCTGGTTCGAGTCGACACCCTGAGGACCGGCGAGGATCTTTTCAAAGGCAGCCAACTTGAGTTCGCAATTGGGCCAGACGTCGGGCTTAAGGGCCAGCTTGAGCAACGTAACGCATCGACGAGATAAAACCTCGCCAGGAGAAGTCCCAGTGCCAGCCTGCGAGTCGTTTACCTGCACAGAAGTATGCATAGAAACACGTGAGCATCACTTTGCTTCGGGCATTTGGAGACGAGGGTCTTACTTGACAGGCCAGCCTGAGCAAATAGTTGACGATGGCATCACAATGACCCTTGTCTAGAGGCTTCATGGCCTCGGGATTGTTGCTTCCAGAAGAGCTACCTTGAGCTTGTGATGGTGGACCGCAGGCTCTCTTTTGAGGACCGGAGGGAGTCCGCCTCTTCGGCTCAGGCAATATGCTATTAAACAAGTCACACTCATTGTCCAGCATTGACGTCTGTAAAGTACGATATCCTCGATCACGCTACCTGGAGTCGGTGGAGCCCCTCTTAATGCCTACAGCCCCTGGCTGTTGTTGAGAAGACTGAGACTGGAGCAACATCTGTGGCGAGTCACAGGTGAGGAGAGTTTCCAAACTGCCGCCACCGCCGCCTTCTTCCTTGATACGCTGCACCTCCCACTTTATGACGATCTCGCACAGGTCGACGGCGAGTCGCTTCTGCTCGATCGATGAGGTGGCCGTGAATCCGAGGCGCTGAATCGAAGCTACGATGTGCTACAAGATAAAAGGAGCAGGGAAAGCTGCTGCTCTTTTTACTGCTCTAGAGACTGTAATGTTCTATACATTCTTACCTGTATAAGATGATGTCTGACTGGGTAGTAGACCTTGTGGTGCTTGACGACGAGCTGCAGAATATGGACGAGCTGAGAGGCGGTGTGACCGTCCTCGACAATGATTTTCTTGGTCCAGTGCGTCAGCATGGTATTCCCGTCCTCCATTCTACAAAGTTAAGTGACAAACTACTAACTCAAATTTCAAGTCAACCTGTAGCTTCGGGCTCACCTTCCAGGCATGGATGGCGTCAGAATTTCCAGAGCCTGCCTGACAACTGTGCGAGCCTCAACTGCATGCGCTTTGAGGAGACTATGAAAAACCTGCGGCACGCAAACAGTACGAATAGCAATCATTTCGATACGAAGGAACGTCCCCAGCCCTTACCTGCAGCACGATGCGCTTGTGGATGGCGAACTTGGCGATGATGTGCGAGAGCAACAGATGACCGTGGTAGCGCGTAGCTGGGTCCACGCAATTCTTGCTGAGCAGACAGGGCCAAGCATAAGTCATCAATCGCCTAAGTTTATTACCCTGCTTCTTGTTGCCAGCATCGTGTATATGAGCGGCACCCTGGTCAACCTGCGCAAATTTCCGATGTTTCGTTATCAATGCTTCTTGCTCCTGCTTTTAGTGTGCACTGACCAGCAGACATGAGAATTGCAGCAGCAGAATGCGTACGGTGTCCGAAGTTCCGAACGGGTTCTCCGGGTCAATGATCTGATTAATGAAGGTGGACACCACGTTCTCCGCGCAGTCCTGGTCAGGCGCTGGAGGTGATCCAATGAGTGCATCCCCCTCGTCGTGTTCGAAGGAGTGAGAGAAGCAAGGGATGATCACGTACTGGAGGATTTTTCCCTTCAGCTCCTGAGAAAGGCTGTGAAGGAATAAAAAATCACAATTCGTTTAAATTATCGACGGAGTTACTCAATGTGAAGGTCATCATACCTGGAGTCCGGCAGGTTCCACAACCGCACCAGCTCAAAGAAGGCCGCGCGCTTCCACTCCACCGGAAAGCGTTGACACACCTAAAATGAGACACGTTTGACTTGTCGATACCTCCTGGTTAAAGTGACACAACTTCCTTCATACACACCTCATTCTCGAGGAAATCTCGGAGGAATTGGAAGTCCGCGACGAACCTTCCGCAGAGAGCCCTCAGCAGTTGGAAGAGGAGAAGGATTTCTTTGTCTCGGTGTTGTTTGAAGTACTCCAGCAGGATCTTAGCGATGACCTGGAGTTATTTCTTAATTTAGTATACACAACATATATATGTAGCACGAGCAGATTATAACTAGTCGTAGGTGTTGCACCGACAAGACCATCTGAAGTGTTGTCCTGACCTTTGGTTCTTTCCAATGGGTGTAATCCACGGCATCTCCCCGATGGTGTTTCTCGTGGTAGGCGTCATCGTTCCAGATCTTTTTCACTGCCTCCACAATGGTATGCTGTGCGAAGATCCAAAAAGTAAAAGAAAATCCAGGGAAAAGGACTGTTCCTTCCACCTACCTGGTCGCCTATCCATCCTTGTTCCTTCTTGGTAAGGACCCAGATTAGACGAATCCCGCAAAACTGGACCTCGGCACGATCTGCGGGTGTCAACTGCGGCGAGGTCGCAGGGGGCTGAACGCCGAGGGCCACCAACTGCTGGGCGGATCCACCGGCGGCCATATTGACCAGCTTACTTACTTTCGGCTTCAGGGCGTCACGGAAGCACTGCTTGCTCGAGAGGACGAGCACGGCGAAGCGGCTGCAGTGTGCATCAGCTTGTAGAGAGAGGTCGGTGCAAATCATTTCCTCACTCACCTGTTCTGCGGATCTTTGGCGCAGGTATCCGCCGTGAGATAGTCGAATGTCTCACTGGGGTATTTCTCCAGGTATCCCAGCAACGGCTCCCTAAGGATGCTCCCGGGTTCGATGAGCAAGTTTTTCTCGGTAGTCAGGATGAGCTTGCACAGCATCTCGATAATCTTCTGCGGCGGATGTGATGGAGGGATCTTTTTGAAGAGGCGCACGACCGACGCTGCAACCTTCAGCTGCTGCTGTCCTCCGGTCTTGTTTCCGCCCTGCAGCAAGGAAATGCGTATAAATATAGATGAGTAGTCCAATAGGTATAGTGACAGTGACGTACCTGCAGCATCTGCTTAAATCCGACAATAGCTAGTTCCAGCCATCGTTTAAGGAGCTGCAAAAGCTGTTCGCAGAGTTTTTCGCTGAATACGGCTGGGAAGAGATCGGCTAGGTAGCAGAGGCGGGTCAGTAGGTTCAAGTTCATGTTGCGGAAGTCGCTCAACGTCTGCAGCATGCCCTTCGTCGCCGCTTCGACCACGCTTGGCTCGATCTGGAAGAAGATGAGCATTGGTATAACTACGTATGTACTTGGACTCCATGAGCCAGCGCACAGACCTGAAATCCTGAGAGGAAGCTTCTTGTGCACTCGTAGCCAGCTTCCACGAGTTCGTTGTTGCTACTGTTCAGGGCCTTGTAAAGCACTCCAAAGATCTTCTCCCTGGAAAGAATGACTTCTCTCAACCAGAGATACTTGGCCGGTAATAGGAAAGAGAGAATTACCTGCATTCGGGGATGTAGTGGCACGCGGCGAGAGCCCTCAAAGCTGACTTTCGCAACGGGACGAGATTGGTGATGGATTTGTAGCAGGGCAGTTTTTGAAGCGTCTAAATAGAGTACTGCATTGTTTGAACTATGAAGGCTAAAAAAGTACAACTGCCTTACTTGGTCGTCGGCCTCGCACAGCGACAGCAGTTCTGTGAAGAAAACCTTGTGCTCCATGATTTTCACTGGCAGAGCGTGCGAGAGAGAGAAAGAGATTAGACCATGTGCTCTCTGCAGCCATCAGGCAATTATATGCGCTTACAATCGATGGTGAACAGCCTGGGCTCGAGTGTGGTGCAGAAAATATTCCCGTCCATTAGTCCGATCTGAGCATTGACTGGCTGGTGCCTGAGGAGGTGCTTCTTTGGCGGGATCATGTCCTGCAGTACGTCTTTGTGCGGTTCCATTACGGAGAGGATACTCTTGTCTTGAATCTTGGCCAGCAGCTTCAGCGACTCCATTGCCTGATCTCTCACGTAAGAATTTGGGCTTGTTACCTGCCTCACCAGCTCGTGAATTACGTCATGCAAAGATTTGTCCTACAAATAGCATGAAGAGTGTTAGTCAAATGTAGTTCTGCGTCCTCGTTGGGACGTGTTGTGTACCTGTATAGCCTTGAGTTCTTTGAGCTTTTCCGGGTCCATGGCTGGATCCAAGGGGGAGGCGCACAGGGTTAACATCTTTTCAAGATTACCCTTGGCCATGTCTACGGCTCCAGACGACACCTCGCCCGTCAGATCCATCATCACGAAGAGTAGGGCCTACAGAATTGTTTAAGTGAGTCACGTGTTTGATATAAGCCACATACAAAAACTGACCTTGAGGAACACAAACTGGTGCAGGAAGACCCATCTAAGGTCCATTCGCTCAAAGAGAAACTTAATGGCGATGCAACCGCCCAGCTTGGAGTACCAAGCGCGCTCGTAGCACAGGTTGCACATCCTGTCAGCCAGATACTCCATGAGGGGAAGACGACACGCGCGCTCCTTGCTGCCCAAAATATTAGTCGCCGTGTCCAGGATCAATACCATAGCCTAAAAAAGAAGTGCCCTGTGAACAAAGGATCCTTTTTTCTTTGCTCGTTGCTTACCAAATGTCCGGGTTTGCAGAGTTCCTTCTCTTCGTGACCCATGATAACGGCAAGAGCGTCAATCAGCACCAGTGAGTCCATGCCAGTGAGCTTGCTCTGAAAGTTCCAAGAAGACGTTCCTGATGTGCTTTGCATGCATTAGCAACGCTAAAATGGCATATGCGTAACAATTACATACGTAATAATTTAGCATATACGTAACATATTGCCTTCGCATTCATAATGACAATTGTAATTTGCAATTCATCATTCATGGTATGCATAAACTTGCCTGCTTTGCTGATACCGGGAACGGCCCAGCCTGCTGTACGATCGCCACCATCGTGTAGTGGCGGACCAGGCACACCATTGTGCGAAGGACGGACTGACGGAGTTCTTTGATAGCAGCAGCTACAAACATGCCTAAAGGAGAAGAAAAGTTCCATCTCAGATGCTCCACTGACACCGCATTATTCGTACATACCAGTAACGGCCATCTGATGGACGTGTCTGGCCTGAGTGTCGAGACATCTGAAAGTATTGATGCAGTCATCAACGGAGCACGTGTGAAAGTCCAAGATTACAAAGTGCTCCGGCAACACTTGTGGCCTTGCACAGTTTACAACTGATTCACGTCACACGAGCTGACGTCATGTCTGAAACACTTTTGGCGTTTATCTTTCAAGTGACGCCTGAATCATTGTTTTATGTTCAATGGGAGTGTGCTCCCACTGGTTTCCCCATCCTTGGTACACCCGGATTGCTCCTGATAAACAGTACATGCGAAACCACCGTACCTGTAGTTCGGTCCAGTAATGGAAGGGATTTGCCCCTCCCGGAAGGTAGGGTGGGAGAGCAGCTTTAGCATGGTGGTCTTCTCGTCGCTAAAGAGAACGAGAATTGCTCATTAAATATAATATTTTACGAAATACACTGGCACGATCGGCCAACCTGATCCTACCTAGTCTCCAGTGACGCCACCAGAAAGCATTTGAGCACTTCCCACGACTGCTTTCGGTAGAACGGCTCTGTCCCTGCAGACTTGAGTGCATTGAATGCAGTCTCAATCACCTTCTTCACTGGCAGGGCAATGGCCTAAAGGGTTATTACAGTATTTAAGCAGTTTTCAATGACTAATGTTTTAGAGACGAGGAATGTGATGAATGTTATGTCAACGTAATGCAACTACTTCCACCAAGTGACAACATTACCTGCTTATGCTCTGGGAAGTGAATGGTGAGAGAGGGTCCGGGACTTTCCGGCGCTTCGGCGTACTCAAGCGCCTGAGGTTCAATCATCATTTTCCGATTGCCTCCTCCAAACTTGCCTAAAGAGAGAACAAGGATAAAGCAAGAATAAGATGCGAGATGGTTTTCACCTACCTAACACCCTAAATGCCACGTGAGCAATTTGATCTGAAGGGTTCCTAAGTGTCCTCCACAAGGCCTGCATCAGTTCGGCGCGAACAGGCTGGATGTGCTCATAGAGAAAGTCGGGCTGCAGGTTGTCCACGCAGAGCTCCAGTGTGCGCAGTCCCTACAATAAGGTCAATGGTGGTTGAATGTGACGTAAGAAAGAGGCCAAGTTGGGCACCCCACGTACAGTTGAGGTCGAAAGTTCAGAACAAATCAAACAGTTTGCATTTGCATACGATGAGTGCGTAGCACATGGACGCCAAATTTTCAGTTTTGGGATCTTCAGTGAGTGCAGAAAAATAAATTTAATTTCCTGGTACTTGGGGTGCAAGCAGGTGACAGTTGCCGCATGACTTTGTTAAACATCGATCGTAAAGTTTTATTTTGTCATATGGTACAACGCTGCGTCGAAATTTGCATGCTGCTCTGCATCAGTCGCACTGACAGAAATGGCAGAGATGGTTCAGGTCTCATTATCAGCGCAGACGACGAAAATATCAAAGACTAAGCATTGTACTACCAAATGTGCTTCTAACAAAAAGACTTCGCTCTCAAGTCTGCTAGAAATGCAATAAAATAAAAAAAATGTGACTGGAAAATGTAGCATCCGCTTGCTGTACACTACTCACTTCTGCCACGGCTCTGTCATGATTGAGCTTATTGAGCATGGTAGGGAGTATAATATCGTCTTTCTCAGGTGTAGCCAAACGTTTGACCTTAACTGCATCTAGTTAACCGGGCTAAGCAAATACAATTCTGTCGTCACCTGGCTGACGAGGGTTGGTGATCCGTTGAGAGCTGAGACGAGCGGATCCATCAGCATAGGAAGATACGGCAAGAGAGAGCTGAGACGAACTGGTACGGTAAGGCAGAGCTCCACAAACAAGTCCTTCATGTGCTGCTTGTGCAGGCCTGACTGAAGACTGTTCAAGCCTTGCAACAGGTTGGGAAGCAGGGGCAAGAATTCCTGATAGAGAAGATCGTGGCTACCACCTCCAATGGAGCGAAAGAGAGCGCGGAGGAGCAAAAAGTAGTTGTATGGCTCCTTGGCACTCTTGGCTAGTTCCATGCTCTTGTTCACGATGGCGTGAAGATGTGGTTTCAGCATCTGAAGTGTACAAAAACTGTTGTTTAGTGATACGTTCAGCTGAGTGAACAATATTGACACGGACTTGTTCGTTTTCCGCTGCGAAAAGAGATACACTTCCGAAGACGAGCTTGAAAAGCTTGAGGTAGAGGTTGGATCGATCCATGTTGCTACCCATCTCGTGCATCCGTTCCAACAAGTATTCGACGAGAATTGTTGCAAAAATTGGCGATGTCACGTTGTTGGCCAGGAAGGAGTTGGCCATAATCTACGAACATACACATGAGTAAAACACAAGCAACGGTCTTCAACTGTACATGACTGTCATACCTGAAGAGCATAGTTGCGATAGATTCGTTCCACGACGTAATCAATTGTTTGAGAGAATACTTCCTTGAAGGTAAGGGGGTTGAGGAGAGCAAAAACTCCAGCAAAGTGTTCCAGAACTTCTTTCTCCTCCTTAGTTCTCACAGCTTGCTGGATGGGTTGGACACCGCCGCCAGCGGAGCTCCTTCCAGCAGCGGCCGGGCCGCCAACCCCACTGACAGCTGCTCCGAGACCGCCAACTCCACCGGCACTGGCAGTTTGACCTCCTGCAGAGGCAGGACCTGTGGTGGTACCGGGAGTGGCGTTGAGAGTATATATATCTAACGCCTCCATGGCCCATTTGACTAGGCGGATGTAGACGAGAGTTTCTTTCGGCTGGAACTGCTTGCTCTGAGCGGAGGCAAGGGCTGCTGCCATTGCAGCCGCGTTGTTTGCGCCAGGGTTGCTCCCAGCATTGGCGCTACCGGACGCCGCCGCGGCTGCGGCTGCTGCGGCCGCCACAGCGGCGCTATCTTTGACGCTTGTGCAGCCCCATGTGATGGTCTTGACGCCACAGACCAGTGTCTTCACCAGTGCGCGACAGTCAGACACGCTATACGAGCTGAAAACAGTGACAATAGTATTGAATGGCATATGTAATTACCCGTAACTGCTGGTACTGTAGTACAAGCGCAAGAGATCTGTGCTGTCATTTCTTACCTGGCTTGCGACTGAGGAAATCCGAACTTGCATCTTTTTTCCTCTTCGGTTCCCTTCTCCGTATTGGCCCCAACTGATCCAGAAGAAGGTGACATTGCTGGTTTTACGTCTTCCGAGGAAGTAGTCGCAGTCGCCAAAGCCATCACTGGGGCCTTCACATCTGAGGATCCACCTGGAGTAGAAGGTGCTGAAGACTGTTGTTGTTGCTGCAGTTGAAGCTGTTGCTGTAGCTGCTGTTGCTGCTGCAGCTGCAGCTGTTGCTGTAGCTGTTGTTGCTGTTGTCGGTGCTTGTTCATCAGGACTGGCAGCTGCAACTTGGACACGGTCTTGAATTTAAGGACGAACACCTCCAGCATGCGCATAAGGAGTTCTCTCCCGGGAATTCGCTCCTGTTGAAAAAGGGCAGTCGTCTTAAATGTTCAATGTTACTTTAGGAGGATCTTAGGGAAATCGTGGTTACCTGTTCACTCCTAGCCCGTATGCACTCCACCAAATTTAGTAGTAACTTGCACGACATCGTCTGAAAATGGAAAAAAAATCGATGAAATTGCGGGAGTACAACGTCCGTCACCAATATTTTTGAGTCACTATGAAGATGTTGCACACCTGGATGCTGGTAGGTAGCGATTCGTCGTGCACATTCCTCGAGAAAAGTTGGACAGCGCGGGCAAGATCCGAGTGAGGGAGGTTTTGTCGAACGTGATGAACCTTTAAAAAAAAGGTAAAGGAAGTTTTCCATGCATTCGAGTTCGATTCATTTATTCTCACCAGGTCGGCTAGCGTAGAATACGCGAGTGGCCTGAGTGACTCGTGAGTGGTCCATCCTTTGCCTAAGAGGATGTTCTCGTCGAACAGCTTCTCCATGTGAGGTACAAACTTCGTCCTCAGCTCTGTGGCCAAAATGTGTCTAGCAGCGATGAGAAGTTCTTTGCGAAGATGTGCCACTTCATGAGGGCACACGTTGAGCAGGGACAGCATCCCTTTCACCATGAGTGAGCTATGCGTGCTCACCACCTGGAAGGAGGAATCATTTAATGATGACGCATGCGCGTGCAGTAGGTAGTTAGACTTATCAGCTTATGTATCATACATACCTCTTGGTAGATTCTGATGATATAGGCCAAGAACGACAATGTCTTGATCTGAGCACCCATAAAGTCGACGAAGACCTCCTTGTTGAAGTCCTTGTGAGCCCTCTGCTGTGGAGTGGGCTGAAAAGAACACCAATTTCCAGCTTTAGATGGCACTTCGAGCTTTAGCGCAGAGTTCTTTCTTGTACCTGTAACGTGATCGTCGACATGATGAGTGGAATAAACTCAGACACTTCTTGGTGAACGAACTGTTTGTACAATTGGTACATGAGAACCACGATGATAGGGAGCTCCTGCAGGACCTGCGAGACAGTGAGAGAAATAGTGGCTAACCCTCCGTATCTTACTTCAAGCAAGTTGCGAACTTTTCATACCTTGAGTGAGAGGACGGCCTTGGGGATGAGGTTATAGGTGACGTTGGCTTGATTGTCCGGTCCCTTCTTCTCGGTCGTAATTGTCGTCATTGTGAATGTCTCCCCCAGAAGGGTCTCGATGTTAAAGGACGGGTCGCTCAGGTCCTTGATGCGGATGGGAGGCCTGTAGAGAGTGCGGAACCCTACCTAAAATCTGCCGCGTTTCGTTAATCTCTATCATACCTGGGCTCGAAGATTTTTGGCAGGTGGTTGGGTAGCTCCTTGTAGATCGACTTCACAAAATGCAAGAAATGAGTGATTTCGGGTCCATGCTGAGGTCTAAATTGCTTGTGCAACTCGATGATGATCCTAAGGCACACCAAGACGTTCTCTTCGTTCTCTACCTCCAGGAGCTTGAAGGCTAACGATAGAACGGTCTTGGCGTAAGGCTTTAGGAAATCATTGGCGGGAAGCCGCTGAATCATCTCCAGGACTTGCTTGCGGACCTGTACCAGATGCAACATGAATGGTAATTTTAGACCGATCATCGTGCGGCTTTGACTACTACTGTCCTATCCCTGAGGTAGGCCAGTGTACCTGCTGCACGTTGTACTCCGCGATGAAGTGGGGCCGACAGCCTTCTTGAAGGAGCCGCACGAAGACTCTCATGGCCTGGTCGAGAAACTGGTGATAGTGTGGTGACGCTAGGATGGCGTCGAAGTTGTCGCTGAGCTCTTGTGCCGCTTTCACCTTGGCCTCGTCCTTGGCGCAGGCGTCGTTGAGCACGGACAGGTGGGCCAAGAGAGTCTTCAGCTGGATCGCCGGCGGCTCCTGGTTGGCGGCCGCCTGAGTGTCTGACGAGGAAGGGATTGCCGCTCCGGGCGGCGAGGCCATGCCGCCGCCTCCACCGGTAAAGGAAGCCATTCCAGGCCCCGGAACCGGATCTATCGGGGTCTCTGGCTTGGCGGCGGATCGCGGTCAACCTTCCAGGTTTCAACTTCTTCGGTTCGTTCACTTCAGGTTAGCGTGCGATCTCGCAAATTTTGTCGCTTCGTTTGCACTGCAGACTCGGACTGAGCAGCTTGACTCGACTCGAGCTCAGTCTGATAAGGCCAAACCCTTACCAAGAAATAAGCGCGGGGGTCAGAAAAAACTAGGGAAATTAAGGTTGGCACTTAAATCCATTCAGCAATCCCAGTCATTCGTCTGGTACGAAAGATTTGTTCACGCTCAGGGCCCACGAGAACAACTTGGAGCACCCCGAGTCGCGCCACCAGCATCGTCGGTCTGCCGGTCGCGACCAAGCCTGACGGAACGCACTGACGTCCGGCTTGTGGCTGGCGCCAAACAGCACAACACTGTCCTCCTCCTGGCGGGCAGAATCGGCGACAGACAAAAATTCGCGAGCTCGACGTCGATGTCTTCGTCGTCGCTCAGGCAGTTTTGTGCATGGTCCTCCTCCTCAACGAGGTCGTCGACTGGCGAGATCTCCAGATCAAAGAGAACTAGTGTCTCTCACTCTACTCATGATTGTTCCAGGAGAATAAAAAGAGATTCTGACCGTTGGTCCATCAAGTCGGGGAGGTGCTTACGTTCGATCTCGTCAAATTCCCCCTGTTTTCTAGAGGTGCTCTCGGGCCTGGCAGGAGCCCGAAACCACCCAAACCTTTTTTTTCCATTTTTAATTTCACGACCTAAGCATCATCTTTGCATCACATTTTACTGCCCATAGAAAAACCCTTGAGCAGTCCGGGAGCCGCCCCGAAACTGGACCCCGAAAAGGCAGATAAACCCCGGCCCGGGGCACTTCTACGTACATCTACAAGAACTCCTGAATTCGGCGTAGTGTGTGGTTGGCGACACAGAATGCAGCAATGAGAGTTGCTCCTGGTAGCAGCAAAGGCCTAAAGACTTTGGTAACGGCGGTGTACATATGATTTCAGCTCCTGTCCAGCTGAGAAGATCCTCTCCGGGCCCACTGCCGAACTTCAGCAATTGCGAGAAGGCTTGGAAGCAGCAGCAACTACAGCATCGACTCTCCAAGGAAGACCTGAACAAGATGTGCCGCAGACTAGCAGTCTTGCTGCATCCTCACATGACCATTGTCAGGGGCGCGGATGAGAAGCATTGAAGCTACTCTCCAGAGTACTGCTCTACTACTGGCCAGAAGTGACATCCTCAGAACTATGGGACATGATGTGATAGCATTTGTGTCTTTTCTGTATCTTTGTGAAATGTCCGAGACCTGTGACGAGACTGGCTATGTCTTAAGCAATTGTATAATCCTGTCCGCTTCTCTCAGTCCGCTGAGCCGGGCTCCATGCATGTTGGACCAATTGTCCGGTTCCGTGACCTCGCCGGCGAAGAGCAGCCTGGGATCTTCTTCGGATGGAAGAGGTCTCGCCAGTTCATGCAGATGCTGGTGCCTCATTGGGACAAGTGGGGCACTCCAGGTGCCCATGGTCAGGGGTTCTTGGGTCCAGCATGTCCTCAGCAATTCTGCTGGGGCCGGAAGACCTGACTGTCCAGTAAACCGACGTAGCGTCTCAGTTAGCTTATCCATCACCTGTATTTAAAGAGTGATCGTAAACAGTTGCGTCTGATGTTGACAATAAGAGAGTGCAAATATATGCACTCATGCAAGAAAGGCTGATTACGTCCATGACTAAGAGTAAAAAAATCTGACTCAGATTCTCGAGTCAAGCCAGACAGTTTAATTTACAAAGTCAACGCTAAAGTTTGACCTAAGATTTGATTTCAGTCATAGGCCCATTTGACTCAACTTGAGTTCAGTCACGTCTCAGGACTCACTGACATCAGTCGGGGCAATGACCCAGTACGTGACTCCTGCCGTAGAACATTTGCCACAACTGCGTAGGATATAATGGCTATGGAGTTTATGTCGTTGGACCATGATTATGCACATTAATGTGTAAAACATCTTTGCCACTTGTATTGCTCATGCTAGGAAGCTGTTACCTCGTCGTCTGGTATGGAATCTGCCACTTCGGCGCAACGACCCGATATCCAGCAGACGAGCATGTTGTCGTGATCGCCGACGCTGACGTACCCAAAGACGCCTTTGAACCATTCTGCCGGCACTTTCCTGCCTTCTGCTTCTTCCGGTGTCCATCCTAGATTCAGCACGTACGGAGTCTCGTTCCACCACGGTCGCTCCCACCTCAGGAAGTACTTTCCCACCAACCCCACGCCCATGCTCTCAATCGCCTCGACCTGGAGGTAGTGGGACAACCCTGACCCCGAGCGTACGAGCTAGCGACATCGCGGCCCCCGTTACCTTGCTCTGTGGAAGCGGTGGCTGAAACAAGCTGGTGTGATTTTGCTTCATAACTCCCAGGGGGATTGTGGAGATGACATAATCAGCGCGGATCTCCTCTGATCCCTGCTCCAGAGTGACGGCAGTGAAGTCAGTCATGAAAGTCACCCTGCTCACTTTGGAGCAGGTGCGAATGCGGTCCTTGATGGGTTCCGCCAACACCTCAATCACGGACCCCAAGCCATTGGGCAACGTCGCATTCTCACCGGGCAGCTCCTGTGAAGAGCCAAAGAGATTCAGGCTGAGGCAAGACAACTGATTGCCAGCCCAGCATTCCAAGGCATGAGCTAAGGTCTTCAGTGCAATGGACACTTCAGTCAGTGTAGCTTCTGCAACAGGAAAAATGGCACGTTTTATAGCTGCGCATCGTGTGACGCAACAAAAAAAGCACTTTTATTCCCTCTGACAAACAACTCCTCCTCCTCCCCTCTGCGTGTCACTCCTCTTGCCCTACCTCATGCACCTGACCAACTACTTCCTTTTGTCCTCTCTTTCATTTTCATGCACTGTTTCCATGGGACATCATTCATGACTAAAGAACAAAAGTATGTGACTTTTTCACGCATCTCATGGACTTCTTTCTCCAAAGGTCTGGCAAAGGAGTGCGAATATGCATTGCACACCATTGCTAGACACTGCCACAGCAGAAATGAGTAATCTAAAGTTGTTTTCTCCCTCCGTCCGAGAATAATTGTCCACTTTTGCCAAAATGCCCCCTTTTCCGCATGGATCTTATCAGTCTGAAGCAATCACAGATGAGCAAAAGTACTAGAGTACTTTGTCCACAATCGTGGTCACCTGCACATTTGGCCAAGACCAGAGCTCCAAAGTTAAGGGAAAAAAATCAAGGCTGAATTGTTTTCCTCCGTCATTTCATGAAAATGGCAGAAAGTGTTGACAACACCACTATCACCCTGCCAACTGACCACAACTGTGCATCATGACCTGCTCTCCAACCCAAGATCGGTTGCGTGGAGCTCTGACTTGGAGCTGCCAAGAAGTTTAATGTCTGAACAATGTCCAAAAAGGACACCAATGTCTTGCCAATGGGGAAGTCATGAGGAAAATTTCTTGCAGCAGTTCTATCTATGAAGAAGCTACTGGCCGAAATTAAAATGAAATATAAAAGTAACGACTTTATGAAAGTTGACAACTGTTTTACCCACAGTGGACAATTGTTCTCGGAGTTTTTAGCATGTCACTCAGAACACATTTGTTTATAATTACACCTGTACGTGCAAAGTCAGGGATATCCATTTTTGGACAATGCCAGCTGCTTCATTGTATTTTAACTATGATATTTTATTCAACCTGCTCTTCATAATATAACGCAACTGTGCAAAGGATGACGGGAAAGAGACAATTGGCAATATCAGTAAATGACTTGTATGCATGCGCTCATCCCGACAACAACACGACAAGTTCTTCAACTTAATATAGGGGAAGGTAATGGAGATGAGATTGACAAATGTTGCTAGGTTAAAAAAAATCGCACCTGAATGCGTCCCAGCCGAACGTAGAGAGGCCATTTGCTCCTTGCATCTCTCCTCGTAGAGATCGCCCAGCGACTTGGTCTCGTCAGTGCCCGTGTTCTTGAACGAGTTGCCGTAGAAGTCGTTGATCTCCGTGAAGATCTCGACAAATATCTCATGCGCTGTGTCCAAAGCATCTTTGCCCAGGCGACTTCCGTCTGATCGGCGAACGTGGCACAGCTGGAAGGCTCCGGCGTCCGACTCGCTCGGGCTCAAGTTGCTCGAGTTGCCCAACAGACCATGGCTGAAGAGTAAACAATCATTTCTGTTACATTGGCTGCTCGAATTCCTCCCACTATGGACGATGTGTTGGTTGGGGACGGCCCCACCACGGCAGTCATCTATAGAGATATTTGCCAAGCATAAGGGAATTTTCTAGGTCTAAGACGCAGATTCAGGTCAGATTTTGCATGTCAGCTCAGCTGACCCGAGTGCACTACTATGACGTCACTATGGGGGAATGAATAGGACCCATAGTAGATGTCATCTCAAGCGGATCTCTGTGATGGGACCACTGACTTACAGGGTAGCCAAGTAAAGTCATGTGGCAGGACCTGAGTCACACACAGTGGATGGCAGCTATTTGTACATTGCGACCAGCGGGGCTGAGCGTAAAATTGGGCAGAATGGCCACACTGGGCTCTACATCTAGACTCCAACCGCGTTTAGCGTGCCAGCCAGACCAAACTATTCCCATCTCCAAACGCGTGAATCAGGGTTGCCAGCTTTTTGCTATCATAAAAACCCAGACGGAAAATCTGGCATACAAAGGGTATGCGAAACTTTCAGTCTACGTGACGATTAAGCCACATGTGATATAAACTTCAAAAATACCAAAGTCAAATCATGTCAAATGAAGCCGAATTTATCAAATCTGGCGTAGAAAAAGCCACCTGGCAACCGTGGTGGGAATGTTAATTCACAAGCATAGCTTAAAATGGAAGAATTCAGTTGAAGATTTCATGTAAGAAATAGTCAAAAGTTGCCAGAGATGCCTCAGAGGACAAGTAGATTTCGCTCACATCTATGTACTGCGTCAAAAATTGGTACGTTCACTTCAGTGCCACGCTCGATTGAGTGTCTGTTGGCCTGCTCACCAATGCATTTAGATTTTTCATTAACTATTGCTTTGCGTTCCCTGTATTCCTTTTTTTCCTATGATATAAGTCCTGGAAGCATTTTTGGCCTTCTGTGCGTGGTGTAGATGATTTCACCTAAAATTCCAGGCCTGCTTGTCGTAATACTGCTACACAACAAGGCTGACACAAGGTGATTAAGTGCTGTCCTGACTCATCCCAGCTCATATCATTCTTATATGACCCATAACTTGTGAGATAAGCTGGAGTCTTATATCTCGTCACCCTTTTGCAACGTTGTGATTGGACATATAGCCATGCCTGCCCTGTAAAGTCATGCCTGCTCCAGTGGTATATATGAAACTTTGCGATGGTCGTAACAAGTTGGATGTAAACATCCAACTTGTAAAGTGAGATCAGTAAAGTTAAATTGACTCAGATAGACAGGTTATGTAGAATTTCTTTCTGCGCAATTTGTTGAAATACATTGACTTTGTTCATGCTTTTGCCCCGTGAGTTTTCATGCTTCTTTTTATCCTTGAACCGAGATACATTGTACATAAAAGCTGTGATAAAAAAATATTTGTCAGTGCCGTAGAACCTGTTTCTAGTGCCATCCCGCTTATTATGCCAGTTTCTCCTGGTCCCGATTTAAAAGTGTATTTCTATTGCACAACATGCTTGTAGTCAGCTTTGCTGTGGGTGACACTAGAAGTGGGTTCCACTGTACTCTTCCGCTAATGCGTAGACCGAATGCTCCCTCGTGGCTCCGTGGATCCACTCTGCGCCCATTTCAAGCACTTTGCCACCCTTCAGCGCGCTGAAGACCCTCCCTCCCAGGCGGTCCCTGGCCTCCAGGACCAACAGGTCCTTGACTCCCTCCTCGTGGAGGCGGTTGGCAGCTGAGAGCCCCGACATCCCCGCACCAATCACTACCACCGTGTATTTCACGGGAGACATCGTTGGTGCAGCCAGAGCTTCCAAGATCTCCAAGACGACGATACCGGCGGTTCTTGGGTAGGACGGGGGAACACGCAACACCTACGTACGCATGCACTCACTGCGACAGCAGCAGCTGGCACGCTGGAGCGAGGGCGGACGACTGGAGGTTCCCTGGGACCTGGCCCGAGCCCGATGTCAGGACAAGACTCCGGTCAGCAGGACAAGGCCCAATCACTCTCTTTGCTCAGTGGGCCCAAGGCCCGACCTCTATGTCTCACTAAGAACATGGAGAGCACTTATACAAGTCATGGACTCTCCCCATCAGTTTCATTTTTTCAACAACAGGCGTATTCAGTTGTTAGAGGATATTGTCCTAGAACAAAAACCGTCTGATGTCCATTATTCTTTGTCCCATTCTTGGTTGGGTGCTCTTAACATCACTTCTTTGCATCACCTTGTACTCCTTGGAGAAAAGCCCGAGGAGTCCGGGGGCCGCCTCGAAACCGGACCCCGAAACCGGACTCCCAGAAGCCCGACGAAATCCCGGCCCGAGGCACCTCCACTGTTTTCATGCACCACACGATGATGCCGCAGGCGCCGCCCCTGCGGCTGGAGGCGGACCGGCCGGCCTCCGCCTCTCAGCTGAGCTACCGGTAAAATGAACAAGAGAAGAAGAGAAGAGAAGAGAGGAGAGAAGAGGAGAGAACGGACGAGACGTCCTGTTCTTCATTAAGCTGCTCTTCTCCTTCTCCTACCGTCCCGTCGTCGTCGTCGTCGTCGTCGTCACGGGGACGAGACCAAAGAGGCTGCCACGGAGGGACCTGACTCGCCCGCCCGCGAGAGCGATGAGACGATGCCGATCAAAGAAGTGACGGACGTCGGCTCCGCCAGGACCGAGATGAACAAGTCGTCGAGACAGAAGAGAGGTCTGAAGAGAAAGTGCGTGAGTCCCAGCCTTGAGGACCAGACGACCGACTTGAGACTCGCGCTCAAGGTGCAGGGCCCCGCGTTCATGAAGAAGCCGGCCCGGAAAGACACAAAGAAGCGACCGCCAAAGAACGGAGATTCCAGCAAGAGTTCGGCAATCCCGAGAAGAAGCAGTCGAATCGCCCGTCCGCGTCCTCCCCGCTTCGAGGACTTTGCAGTCTTGAGTACCGTGGGGAAAGGCGGATTCGGCTCTGTCTTTCTGGTGCGTCCCAACGAGAACGCCTCCGGTAACAATCTTGCTCTGGACGCCAACGGCGTCTACGCCCTGAAGGCCATCCGAAAGTACAGACTCCTCAATCACCCCACTGAGCTAAGACACACTCGTGAGGAGCGGCGTGTCCTCGGCTCCTTTGAAGCTGGCGGGGGCAAGAGCGGCGGCTCGGACAGACACGATCACCCGTTTGTGGTGCGGTTTCTCGCCACCTTCTCCTCAGACACGAGGGTCTTCTTCCTCACTGAATTTCTCGCAGGCGGCGAGCTGTTCGCCCTCCTCTCCGACAAGGGCAGGCTGGACGAGGGAGACACAAGATTCTACTTAGCAGAGATCACCCTGGCATTGGAGTTTCTTCACCGCAACGACATCCTGTATCGCGATCTCAAGCCCGAAAACGTCATGCTCGATCGAGGCGGACACATCAAGCTTATCGACTTCGGCCTGGCTCGAGGTCGGGTCCACACCCACGCACCCATGCGTATGACCATGTGCGGCACACGCGAATACATGGCACCGGAGGTCTCCGGCGGATATCCTTACAACAGGGAGGCTGACTGGTGGACCATGGGCGCCTTGGCATATGAGATGATGACCGGCACCTTTCCTTACAAAGCGGGAGACTATGAGACGCCCGTGGAGTATCCGACCAACATCTTTTCTCAGCTGGCAACCAGGTTCATCTCGAGGCTGATGACCATCGAACCGCAGTCCCGACTGGGGAGTCACAGTCTGGGTGGTGCCCTCAGTGTCAAGAGAACTGCCTTCTTCACCTCGTTCCTCGCCTGGAACGATGTCTACCTGCGCAAGCTGAAGCCACCATTCATCCCCAGCCTAGAGGACATCGACGATCTCAGATACTTCGACCGATCATTCACGGACTCACCGGCCAGGCTGAGCACAGTCTCTGCGCAGCATAAGAGAGAAGTGCTTGCCAAGTGCGTGGGTGACGATCCCTTCATTGGATTCGACTTCGTCAATCCTGAGTTCCTAAAGCATTATTAAACCTATGATGATTGTCAGACACATGTTGTCAGAAGAAGAAGGGCTCGTGATTACTCTTTGAAATGTGCAATCGTGGCATGAAGGAGAAGGAAGAAGACCAAAAAGCGATTCAGAAGTCTGACCATCCATCAAGTTCTAGTTGGACCGTGTGCGCCTTACAATTAGCTCCGGACTTTAGACAATTGTCTATAGTGTGCTGTGACTATGGGACAACTCATTCTTCCGCCCAAAATACTTGCTGTGAACAACATTTTTGCTGCCTGTTTCTATAAAGCTTTGGGTACTTTGTTCTGTGCTCCTTTTTGAACGAAAAAAAGGCCTCCTGAGCGCTTTCGGACTTAGTAACGGAGCATCCAGCATTGCCATTTCAAAGGGGCCCGGACTGTCCAAAGCTACTACTGTGCTCAGCAAGTCCAGCTGTTTAAAAACACTCGTCCACAGGTGTATGTTACGTTTTCTACTCGGCTTCAGTAGCTTCAGTCAATACAGCGTGACAAATGTGTAGAAACGAGCATCACGCTTCAGGTTGGACGTATGAATCATGCGCAGCAGTGCTTCTCTAGACTTGTCGACACTTCAACAATGTCGACACTGTTGAAGGTGAACAAGTGGCTGCGATGATGGAGTGGAGCGGCGCCTAGAGCATTAGTGCAATCTGCAGCAGGGTTGCTTTCGAGATGACCAAGAGCAAGGTGCACTAGTAGGGGGATTTTTAAAAGAGCACAGGAGAAATTTTCATGTCCGAGTGCACAGTTTTAGACAGATTCTCAGCTTCTTGTATTGTGTATATGTATTTACTATACGTATGAAGAACACAAAAGTGATTAATAACCTTGTCTCGAGATGCATTTTTGTCTCGTCTTGCCAAAGCGGTCTGGTCTGGTCTTGTCTCGTCTCGTCTCGTCTCGACAATGTTTGAAACCTCGAAACCGTCTGCAGCGTCCGTCGGCGCAACATGGGGTTGTCTGTGTCACGAAACCTCGGTTTCAACTGCAACCTCGGCTCTAGGTAGAGACTCGATGCCTCCTTTTAGAGCGCAGCCCGCGAATTGGCCGTAGGACCCCGACTCGAGTCGACGAACGAGGACCAACACAAACATGTCCGTGTGTCGAGCAGAGTCTTGAGTGGCCCATCGGTTCTCCTTCGGCTGCGTCGATCAGGAATGCAGTAGAACCGATGGCATCGACGGCGTCCTCGGCGTTGACCCTGCGGCCGGAGTTGTCCGCTGACGTCTGTGCACTCATCACTCACCTGACCGAATTCGACGAGGACGAAGACGAGAACTTCTGGAGGTGTTACGACTTTGCCGCCTCCAACCTTCTATACCATCACTACCTGGACCCGGTGGAACGCACGGTTGATCGAGCCTTCGAAGGACTGCGTGAAAAGTTCCTCGTGCACGCCGAGAAGAAGCGTGCGGAAGACCTTGGCGAGTTGTTAAGGTTTGCTCAAGTTCTCTTCCTCTACCACGATGTCGTTGAATTCTCTCCTGTCTCTTTTAGGCGCTACAACCAGTCCGAGGTGTTCAAGCAGCCGCTGCAGCAATTTGACGCCAGGATTAGGGTTCTCTCGCTGCTGTGGCACCTTTCGAAGTCACCTCTGGAAGTGCAATGGGACGGGATCAAGGTACATGACGTCAAGGAAGGAGACGGGCGAGATCGTGAGAAGCTCAAGCCTCTTCATAGTGATGAGGATGACATCAATTGGCGCAAATTGCTCGCCGAGGGTGAAGAAGTTTGGTCTCCTGGTAGCGAGGGTGAGTTGTCCGAATGGACTGATGAGGATGAACAACTAGAGGGACTAACGGACGAGAAGGACGAGAAAGTTGAAAAAGTCAAGCCACAACTGATCGACTTAGATCCTGAAACGGCTGCCAATAAGGCTTTGGAAGACGCCAAAGAGGAGCTTCGGTCTCTGATCCAGCCCCAGTACTGGCGAGACAACGAGTGCACGCCCAAGGTCGACAGTTCTGAAGCTTCCGCTCGCTTCTCCGTGGAAGTGGACTGTCTTCTGCGACGTTCCGGGGTGGAACCTTCGGCCAAGAGGTACCTGAGCGAGTACCAGTTGGTGAGAGAGTGCCTGTGGTCTCTCAGAAATCCCTGCTCATCCACAGTATTCGCCAGAGATCGTCAAGGACGATTTCACATGGTGGAAAATGTCTGCATCCCCAGCGTCACGGCAGAGACCTTGGCCGATGCGACCAGGGACATCACTTTGGTCATGGGGCATCTTCGGAGCTTGCTCAATTTCAAGGAAGATGTGTTCAGGGAGCAGAAGAACTTTGCTGAATCACTCATTCCCTTTACATACGAAGCCTTTGCCGGGGGTCTGAGTGAACTACTCAACATCTTCTACGCTCACCTGCTCAAGATTGAGTCCAAAGTATTGGCTGGAAAAGAGACTTTTAGTTTGCTGGACTTGATCCACGGTCTGGAGGACTGGCCCGCGCTTATCTCAGCCGTCGCAGCATCCCACGAACGTTATGTGACACCAGGAGACCTGGAAGACAATTGGCAGAAGGCGCTCAGACTGATTGCCGGTTTGCACATGCAGCTATGTGTAGAATCGAACAAGAAGTTCAATGTCTTCCTCAATCTCTTCCTTAAGACGTGTTTTCCGTACTTCAGGATCCTCGGCACCTGGCTGGAAGAGGGCAGACTGGAAGATTTTAGAGACGAGTTTGTCTTTTGCAAAGATCCTCTTGCTGAGGAGGAAGATCAGAGATTTTGGAGTGAGGGGTTCAAAAAAAGACCCTATGAGACTTTCCTAGAAGAAAAGGCCGGGTTGCTCTTGCCGCCAATGTTCGAGGAGGCTTTTCCTTTGATCTTCACGAGCGGCAAGAGCATTGAAATCCTTACTATCCTACGAAAGAAGAAAGTCATCTTTGTTGACGATGGGGAAATGAGCATCAAGAATGGATCCCCCGTGAGCAAATGTCTCTTGAACGCTTTCCTTGACGGCATCAAGGAAGAGCTTCTTGAAGGTGGTGACCCCGATCGGGTGGACGGTGTCAATACAGACATTCAAAAAAGTCCCCTCCTCGAAAAAGAAACCTCTGGTCTGGATCACGAAAATCTTGACCTCGATCCTTACCTGCTCTTGGCCTTTGGCGATGCCTGCCACGACGATAGGGACGAGTGTGATGCTTCTACCGTAGAAGAGGGAGAATTTTACTTGATAAGAGACGTTGAATCGCTAAAACAAGTGTTCCTAGTCTTCTCCCGATGTCTCAGCACTCCGGTGAGAGACTACTATCATGCGTCCTCCTGTCAGGCTTTGACCTCCTTATTCATGTCAACCCTTGACCTGCCAGCCCATCTATCTGCAGTCCGCAAAGTCCTGCTTTTAGAAGCTGGTGACCTCATGTTCGAGTTCTATACAGAATTATTCAGGAGGCTGGAGAGCAAGGAAGATCTGGAGGAATCCTCACTCACTCTTTATTTACAGGTAAACCGAGCTGCTCTCTGTACCTATGCTGTAATTAGGGCTATCTATCATATGCATATACAGTTTGCACTATCGCCTCATGTTTCTTCATCCTTTTTTTTTTAGGACTGCTTGGCACGAAGACATCCTGATGAGGCCGAAAGGTTTTCCGTAGTCTTTCTCGAAGTATCAGAAACCTCAGCCTCTACGGGAGATGAGTTGCTCGATACGATGAGGTTGACCTATTCCCTTGACTGGCCCGTCAGTATGGTTCTAGACTCCAAGAGCTTGGAGACTTACAACCAAGTCTTTCTGTTCCTTCTCAAAGTTAAACGGGCTCTCTGGGCTTTGGGTCGGATCCAGGCCAAGAATTTGGCCGCTGCTACAGCAACCACAAACGACCTAGAAGAAGCCGTTAAAGACAATTACGATGAAGATTTTCCAATATCACTGAAGATACACCGGGTGCTGTTGCTCCGCTCCTGGCTGCTCCACTTTGTGGGCAACGTTCATGCCTACTTCATGTCCCGCGTCCTGCACTCGACAGAGATTCAGCTGACAGGAGATCTAAAGGAATGCTTGGACTTCGACCAGATCCTTGGCACTCATCGGGATTACTTGGTCAAAGTGTTCGACCGGTGTTTCCTCCATCCTTCTGCGAGAGTGCTGAGAGAGGCTGTGTTGAGAGTGTTGCGTGTCTGCCTTGATTTGGCTCGCTTAGTCAACGACGAGCACCTGGACAAGTTGGACATGGAGTCCCTGAAGCGCTGTGAGGTAATCTACGCCAGAAGCCATCAGGTAATGAAGATCTCAAGCAGTAGCCGGCCGATGACGTGAGAATGCTCCATATGTCTTATTTATTTCAGTTCCTGGCGTCAACATTGTCTTCCATGACCCAGAAGAGAAACGTCCCTCACTTGGACGGGCTGGCGGCCGCCTTGCTGCACAGCTGTCCCGCTTCAGTCACCTAACTAACAGCGAAGGATGTCAATGTGATAGCGTCTTGCTATGTCACTCAAGATAATAAACAGTATTATTTTTCCGTCACTGTGGTGGAACGTACAAAACGTCCTCCCTCGCCCTTTAGAGGGGATCTCCTTACTCGACCGTCTGAACTGAGTTTAACTTGAGGACATCCCCGAGAGCTTCATTACACACATGTACACGTAGTCGGAATGAATCGTCGACAGTCCGTACGCAACAACGTGGGCGGTCATCCCTGCTACCCCGCTATTTGGTCGACAGGACAATTATTAGTGAACTTGCACTTGAGATTTCGATCCCTGAACACTCTTCTACCCTTTGTTGAGCTGTCCGGACAGCGTCTCCACATCAGTCCTAAAGTGCCGCTTTACACTGCTGTGATCAAGTTCTTCTTTGTGACTTTTTCGATGCATAGCAGCACTTCTGGCACTTGACAGTCACCGAGAAGAGGACCACTAACACTGCTTTCATGCTTCATCCCGTGCACACTTTCCAGCGTGTCCTGACTTTCTATATTTCCCAATAAGGCACCTGGAGGCAACAGTTGAGTGCATGAGCGCCCTCGCTCTCCTCTTCGACGTTCATGGTGGCGGCGACCGCGCTCCTCCCTCTTCTCTTTGCCAATGCCAACACACCACCAACATAGGTGAAAATGCTTCCCGGGAGGGGAGGGACAAGGGGACTTACCCCCCTTCCCCAGACGGAAAGTGACGCACTCTTTTTTGTATTTCTCTTGGTTTCTTGTTGTTGGCAAACTTACCCCGTCACCCTCGACGACCCAACCCTGATTTCACAGTGACCACATCCACTCCCCCCCCCTTCCCCCCTCCTCTTCGTTCTTATTACCTTTCTCTGAAAAGACCGGTAGCGGCGACGACGACGACGACGACGACGACGACGACGACGACGACGACGACGACGACGGGAAGGAGGAGCGTCGGCAATCAGTTAAGAGTCGGTAGTCGCGGTGTTACTACCTCCCTCGGACCGTGTGAGCGATATCCTTTTCCAGAGGCCAGAGCGCACGCACATGTTGCTCGCTACCATAAGAGCAGTGTAACCCTATGACATTACTGCTTCACATGTTAACGTGACCCCCGCGAACGTCTTGGGAGAGAAGACACCATTGATGACACAAGTGGAGTGAGTGATCCTGAGTGATCCAGCAGCGCCATGAGGCGATGTCACTGACGACTTCGTCGGCAGCCATAAACTGAGTGGATTTGTGTGTACCAAGTCTGACAAGATGGCCAAGAGAGGATTGTTGGCCAAGATCTTGGTGTCCGCCTTGTTCTTCCTCCTGCCAGGAGTGGAGGGACTTCGGGAACCTGAGAAAGGTAAGAGAGAAGTAAGATTTACGTCCGCAAAAAACACTTGGTCAACTGTGCATTAAAAGCAAGTCCACAGTGTTTCTTTCGTTGTTTCTTTCGTGTTGTGAGCTCCTCACGAAGCAAATATATGAAGCTTACGATGTATTTAGGAGGAGTCGACGAACCTATGTTCTTTCGGCCTGAGTCGCCTGTGGGAACATTTTCCGCCGCTTGACTGCCAGCCAGCCAGTCAGACTTTTGGGATCATGGCCCGAGGGTTGGGAAGTGAGCTCTGGATTCACCTTATGTCTTCTTGGAGTGAAGTCCGGCGTGCTGGTGGTGAAAAAAATCTGCGGGAATCACGCTCAGGTGCGCGCCGCAGTGATTGCGCTGGGTGCGCGGGCCTTAAGCGCAGTGGCTGGTGCGCTTGTGTGACGAACTCAATCACGGCGGTTCCGAAGAAGAATTCTTTCTCACGTGCATGAGCTTGGTCTCGTTGCTTCCCCGAGAGTCCTTAATAACGGCGTCAGTCCTGTGGCAGTGGATGCAGTCGTGCTTCAGCTGCCTCGAGCAGGAGTCCATGGCCGTGGCCAGCGTGGTCGCCGTCACGGCGGCGGAGCGATGCCGCGCATGCGCCGAAGACCAGAGAGATCGATAGAGAGATTTTTTTTTCCTCTTCTTCTGGCCCACAAAACATCCTTCTTTTCATTCTGACCGTTTTCAATGGGCAAAAGTCCCGCTCTAATCCTTTCTCTCTTCATCCTTTTCCGCTCGAGAATGTATTTTTGGCGTCTCCTCTCTCACCTGTTCAGATTTCCCACGAGATGTTCTAACCCTTTCCTCGTGAGGAGAGAGAGAGAGAGAGACAAGTTATGAATTGACACCTCCTACACACGACTGCCTTGGCGCTGCACGTACAGGGTGGACAGAGCAGATTTGCCATTTGCTTGGTCCACCCTGTACTGAACAATTTGCCACTGCCTACGCTCTTGGCCAGGAATGCAGCACAAATAGAATCCATCAAAATTCTTTATTGTCCTCGAGGACTGGAGGTTGTGCTCTAGGCCAAAACAGATGAATCTGCACTTTCGGCCTCTAAAAAGAGGTTCAGGTGTGCAGACGCATATTTACTGCACTTCGTCGTGTTGTAACCCAACGATCCCCCAAGTAAAAAGGAGAGAGTCAAATGTCACACATGCCTACTGCAGTGTGTTCGCGATCAGTCTGCAGCACGTTCGATGTCACGGAATGATTTCAGCACCCTCTTTTGCAGTCAATATTTTCCGCGATCGACGATCGTAATTCATGAATTGGAGGAAAAAGGCGAAACATGATCTCGCTCCAAACTAATCCGCCATGTGCATACTACGAAGCCAGGACAACGAGTCCAAGGTGCATTAATGAAAAGCCTTTTTCATTGTTGCTGTGAGCGCTCTCAATCGAGGTGGCAGCAAGCGATACAGATCGTTCCCCCTCAGCACTGCAGAGTCAAACCACCTGTACAGGGTGCCTCAGAAAAATCAGCCAGGCCCATGTGGAGCCTGGGTTCGCCCACCGCAACTGCTGCCACGACAACGAGTACTGCGACCACTGCGTTACTGGTCAGCTGGCAAAAAGAGCTTCCTCAGCTTGACGATGGCGGCCAAGGCGCTGTTTCCCTGGCCATAGGCAAAATGACCGCAGAAAAAAGGTTGTTGTCGGTGTCTTCAGTCATTTGACATTTCACGTTCAAACAGCAGAATCAGTTAGATCTTTTGTGCATTCTACTTGTGACGCACCCTGTACATTCTGCAAAGACAAGATGGAAGTCATATCTGATGAAGGCAGATTGTGTCGTATCCTTGCTCATTGAGCAGAGGTTCTTTTCTTTTTTTCCTGTGGCGGGTTTTTCTTCATCTTATCTATGACAAGAGCTCATTAGGAGAACTCCTTACACACGTACTCGACGGGAAGCGTTATCTCGGTCGCCTTCTCCTTCCTCCCTCCAGGATTCATCCAGTGTCTGTTGGCAACATAGATTTTTGTTTGCCCGCTCAAAGTCAAACGTTGCTCGCCCTCCAACCCCTGCTTGTTTTGAGGCATAAAATTTCATGCTCGGTTTTGAGCGTGGAACCAAAGAACAAATTCTATCTGTGAAAGAGATGTTAACTTTGGCGGCTCCCACAACAAACTGCTTTGAAGGACATCGCGTGTCTGACGAGCCAACCCTTCCCTCCCCCCCCCCCCCCCACCCTCTTTTTCCCCATCATTGTCTCACCAATCAATGTTGCCGAACTCACGTGAACTTTGGCAACTCTCACTCGAGTCAACCCCTTGGCAGTCGTGCAACAGTGTCTGTCTGTCTGTCTGTCTGTCTGTCTGTCTGTTCGTGCGTCCGCCAATCTGTAGACCAACAGACCACCTGCTCCATCCGCTCGTCAGGTGAACTAGGGATGGACAGTTCGATCTCCGAGCTGACTAATATTAAATTATATACACAATCCTTAAGCAGGACAAGAGTCGACTTTTTAGTATATCTGTTACGCGTTTCAAGTTGCGGCCCACCGTACATTTAGTGTGCGCGGACGAGCTGAGCGTGGTGAACGAGCCGAATGCAACCTCATCCCGAGCAATTTGCCCGTTTTCGTTCCCACGCGCGGAGTCGTCGGTCCAACGAAATAAGAGAGAACGTTCTTATTCATGGGGAAGGAGTCGCTACTTGCGGTGACTGAGTGAGTCTCGCTGACTGAGCGATCGCCTGTAGCATTGCTGCGAATAAACAGAAGCTCTCTTTCCCCGCTCTGTGTGTGCCACTGTACAGGGTGTATGCAACCGCGGGGGGGAAAAGTTGCACTTGGCGTGCGGACACCCTGTACGTCCTGCGTCTCCGGCGCAAATGAAGAAGCCGCACATCTTGTCAGATGTCGGCTGTCAGATTTGCATACAGGGTGGACTACGGATATTGGCGATGGCATTTTCCGCCTCCAAAACCATCCCCACACAGGAATATTGGGCAGATACGTACACAATGCTGTTTTTCCACCTTTGAAGTAAGCTGGAAAAGATCGTCTTTGTCCACCCTGTGCGAATACGGAGTGGGCTGTGGAGGTTCGCGAGGTCGCTTCCCACCTTTCAAATGAGTCGCCACTCAACTTTGTCCACTCTTGACGCATACAGGGTGGATTAGGGAGATTCACAATGCTGTTTTCCGCCTCCCAAATTGAGCTGCAACTCATCTTTGTCCACCCTGTGCGCGAACAGGTGATACGGGGTGGACCAAGGAGAGTGGTCACCTTCAAGGCAGATGTCCTTAGTCCACCCTGTACGCACACGTCAGGTGCATGTGCGACTACGACCGAGGAAAGTCATCATCAGGGACCCACCACGTTGCAATACAAGACGAGTTGTAACTTTCTTTCTGCGGAGAAAAAAAGAGGTCGCTGACGACCGTCATAAAGAAGAGGAAGCACCTAATGGCGAGAGAGAGCGCGACCTCAGTGATGGAAAAAAGTACAGGGTGGCTGCCAAAGCTCCTCCGCGCTGGCTGGCTGCACGCAGCCCGACCCTGGCAGGATTGAGACACTGAGCCGACGTTATTCGATCATTCACAACTTTTGGCTGGATTGACCTTCCCGAGTGAGAACGACCCTCAGACACTCTTGCTCCAGGATCACTTGTTTTCTCACCACATGGCCGAGAAGTCAAGAAGGAGGATTTCAGACTAATTCATCTACTAAAATAATGACATTCTCTTGTTCCGTCAAGTTGCTGCTCCGGAAACTTTCCTGAGACCTGGCCACTCTGATCTTCACGAGGGTGATTATCTGTGTGGACAGTGTGGCTTCAAACCTCTGTCCACTTTGCCAGGATCTCCGTCTTCGTCCTCTCCGAGTACGACTTCAAGTCGATCGAGGCCTTTGCGTGGCGTGACGAGGGTCCGTTCTCGGCCTCGGCCAGACAATATTCTTCAGTTGCTCTGAAGTCAACCAATGCTGCTCGTTTCAGTCACGTCACTTTTCCCTGGACTGAAGGATGCGTCCTTCCCGACGATTTTTCTTTACGCGGCGGATTCTTCTCCGGGCTCTATGATTCTTCTCCGGGCTCTATGATTCTTCTTCCGGCTCTATGATTCTTCTCCGGGCTCTATGATTCTTCTCCGCGCTCTATGATTCTTCTCCGGGCTCTATGATTCTTCTCCGGGCTCTATGATTCTTCTCCGCGCTCTATGATTCTTCTCCGGGC
>JAAUXU010144417.1_pt1 | contig 41293 bp, 40 predicted proteins | sample 7278151 | NCBI WGS metagenome assembly JAAUXU01 (sample SAMN14350113, study PRJNA611818) | marine sediment metagenome | isolation source: surface marine sediment (1.8m) | place: French Polynesia: Moorea | collected 2018-08
GTGAAAACTCGTGACAGCAACAGTCGAAGAGGCTGGGATGCGACCGAATTTTTCTTTCACCTTGGCACCAAGCTGTCAGCGGGAAGTGGGATGGATGGGTGGATTGGAGAGCTGGCATTAGAGAGCAGGGAGGAGAGAGAATTTCTTATATTGAACAACTTTCCCATTCAGCCTCCAAGATTGGCAGGCCTCGACCCAAAAACGGATGGGAATCAATAAGGAGGCTGGAGGGAGGGAGAGAGGTTTGGTATGAGGAGGAGTCGACGGTGGGAATTACCCCCAAATTTTAAAAAATCCACCAAAATGCTCGAGCTCGACAAGTGGAGAGCGGATTTCCTTTCACTAGGAACTCACAGATCTTGGAATGTATTTGAGTTGTTGATTCGACTCGTGCTCACATCTAAGCTCGAAGCCATCCCTAAAGTTTGGAGCGCGAGGGCGCTGAGAAAAAAAGAGACAGCTCAAGACACAAAGCGACCTGTCCAAATCCATTTAATTCTCGGTTTAACGGTACTTTCTCAGCCTTTGGTGTCTTCGATGCAGTAAGCACGCAGTACTTGATTTAGTGTTTACGATATTTTTAGAGTGACGGATCGAAATCGTTAAGTCGAGGATCCCCAGTATTCTTGAATGCACTGCAGAATTCGGACAGTCGGGATCCGGATAACTGAGATTTTTTTCCTGTAAAACCGATGTTCTGTGTAGGATCTGTGTGGTCCCCGCTCAAACCGGCACCGTTGGGACCAGGACAAATTGTCAGGATGTCCGGGATGCCGGTTAGCTATACCTGGAGCATTATGTATGGCACTGCTAAATTCCCAGGCCATCTCCTGTTTGTTTTGCCAGAGCACTTTGTTCTGAGGCGTTACAATGAGTATTGAATGTCAAACCGTGGAGAAATAGTTAAGTTAGGCAAAATATGTGCCTTGAGGCAAATTGTCTGGGGAAAAATGCAAAAGTAAAGTTTCTGCTTCACCCCCAAAACTGCAAAATTTTCGGTATGATCAGGGAAAAATGTCAGTATGTTCGAAGCATCTCACTTGGTAGGGAATCCGGACGTGACAAACTTGTCGGTATAAGCGGGGACCAGTGTAAACATCGTTCAAAGGAGAGCTTAAACCTGGGTAAGGCAGCAGAATTGAGATGGCTTGGGCCTGCCAATCAAGGTGTTTGAAGTATTTACCTTTTAAAGTATCGCTGCGAAGTGAGACGTTGAGTTTTTAAGGTCACAATTTCGCAACAAAGCTTAACGATTGACGTACAACAAAATAAATCATAATGTCGAGCCATAAACATCCCTCCTTACAAAAGAAACCATGTCTACATGTAAGGTGTAGTCTTTTTTCCAGTGTTTTCTCTAGTCGTATGAACACAAAGTAAGTCTCCATTGAAAAACCTTGAGGACCTTAACTTAGGTACACGGGATGTTCGGTTAAATGGGATTTTTGCTGTGCCAAAAGTGGTTCTCTTTCTCCGGATTCCACTGAAATATTTAATTCAAAACTCAGACTTTTGACTCAAAATGTCAATTTTCATCCTGGCAGATTTTATGAAAATCTCAGGCACTGCCTTGGTTCCTACGTCTTCATCTATTAGTGTTAGTGAGAAATCAACATACTTCTTCTTGGTCGTCTAGCCCACCGCCAGACGGGGTCGGTGTGGGTGAGCCCCTCCACGCGCCCGGAGCACTTCTCGACGCCGTGGAAGTTGCACTACGCGCTCGGTGAGCCCGATCATAGCGGGGACTGCTTCTACCTCTCGGCCTCCGCGGCGTACCGATGGAGAGACACAAGTTGCCTGCTACGCCGAAAGATGACGCTCTGTGAGCGACACGACTGCGTCGGGACTGGTGGGAACACGGACTACTTCGACAAGGAGGTGGAGATCCTGTTGGTCGACGACGATGACGACAACATCGACGACGACGACGTTGACGACAGCGACGATGCCGAGGACACAAACGGAGTTAAGATTTCCTTCAGCGGTACGCACAGAACGGACTTACTTTTTGAAACTTTTTTTTTCACATCCAAAAGTGAAAAGCTGCATGGCCGAGTTGTGCAAGAACTCAGTTCGCTGTCTACCCACAGCTTTCGTCTAGCAGGACCATTTCTTAGTGCTCGGTCACAGACAGCAGGAACAAGATCATCTTTCTTCGTCTAGTTTACAGGGTGGGGAAGGCTAATGAAACTCTGACAGTTGGCGGCCTTCAGGGAAAAGGTTGCAATTAGCCTTCCCCGCCGAGGACGTACGGACGTTGTATATTGTGTGCGTCTTACAGAACATTAACGTACTGCACCTACGTACAGGGTGTCTAGGAGCACTTTTTCTCAACAAAAAAAGTAGGGCGGTCTCCAAATTCCCGCTTCAGATAATTCCCCATCAGCTGAGTGCCGGACAGTCGACGACGTCCCCTGCGCCTTGCCCTTCTACTACGAGGGCACCTTGCACGACGGCTGCACGACGGACGGCGACTTCGAGGACCGCCACTGGTGCTCCACTGACACCGACATCTTCTCCAGACACAGGGCCGGCACCAGCTGGGGATACTGCAACAGTGACTGTCCCCTTGAATAAAGATGACATGCCCATGTACGCCTTCGGCCTGTGCTCGGTGTCGTTGTTCTTGTCTCTGTTGAAGTTGCTGCTGCTGCCGCCGAAGTGACCTTTGCGACCTCTCCCGTTCCACGATACGTCTTTTGGCAGGCCTTTTAGGGTTGGTGGGTGGGAGAGGAAGGCAAGACTATAAATGAATACTGTCTTTCCTCACGCGAATTCCCCTATAAAGGGGGGGGAGGGGGGGAAACAGCCAGCTCTGTTGGAACGGCATTATCATGAAATCTCTCTCAGTGCTCGACCGACGTTTTCAGCTTATCTGTTGGCCCTGCAGAGATTGTGGCTTTTGTGTACTACCTCAAGGGTCTTCCTGCAGGAAGCTCAGTAGTGTCTGCCAAACTCGATGAAACCAACTTTGTTCCACTTGTTGGACACAAATTCACGGGAGGAGTTGCAACATTAGACAAGGAAATGTTCAAGGGACGCACGCATTTTCCGCTACAATGTCACTTTTTTGCATCCTACTAAAACATGCCAGTGAACATTTGGCTACACCAAAAATTTCAATCTCTTTCCGCGTGATATATTTGGAGCAAGGCTATGTTTAAAGACTTTCCAGTCAAATGAAATGAAGAAGTGATGTGTTTTGGGGTCCCCTGACTGCTGCCTTTTAACTTCTGTAGACACAGTACATGAAGATATTAGGTGGACGTATCAAGTTCGATGTAGACCTGCTTAGTTCCTTTGCAGACACTGAACTGTGGTCAAATGAGACTGAAAACAATGCTAGTATTGTGTAGCCTTAAACAATACTAGAATGCTTAGCCTTGCCTCCAAAACCTACACACCCTGGTTTGTTCTGACATTGTGCAGTGTGACTTGACCACAAGAGACGGGGCTCAATTTCTTTTTTTCAAACCATTTGACTACATCTTCATCAGTTGGCAACGGGTCCCAAACCCAAGATGCACTCAGCAAAATTTCAAAATTTTCACTTTTGGTCATTCTAGCCTAACATACTGCATATTATACACATATACGTGACATAAGATTATGTAAGAGGTGTGTGCGCAGTCAGCTGAACTGACAATGACTTGATTACTGCGAATGAGAATGTCGGGCTTCTGGTGTCACTTGTGCGCTGGACCCGTCTGAATAAACGTTCAATGACAGGATCTTGATTGCAGCGTTGGCTGAGAGGCTCCTTTCTCTCCATCGCTCTCTAAAGCATGATTGTATATCGGGTTCCACACATCGGTCACTTGAGCAAGTTGAATGCTTCAAGCTTCTCAGTGAATGGATTAAGGAAGTACTTAGTATACTTTTAAAATAGCATTTGTGTTCGTGCAGAAAGGTATATTTTACAAAGGGAGGGCCTAAATCATTAGGCCTAATTGATGTGCTGCATGCAAGGGGGGGACCACTGGAGAAGTGGCCAAAATGTTGGATTGAGCTCTGGAAAGTGGACCTGTTGCAGTCCGACATGTTAAATGCCCTTTTTTGGAGGGATTGGGCGAGAAACCGATCGAGCAGCGCACATGGAGTTGACCTCGTGGGTCTTGAAGACTATAAACATGGGCTTGGCGGCCAAAGATTGGGTCTCTTCGACTTTGATGCTTTTCACAGAGATTCCACCAGGCCAATGCAAAAGAAACTGACTGGAGCTCCATGAACACAGAACAGGGTGTCCCACCAGTCGTTGAGCACTTTTCCTTCTGCCTGCATCCACAATATTGCACGACGACTTGTGGTACACCCGGTAGCACCAACGACGGTGCAACACGAGTATTAAAACGTCGCCAGCCTCGAATTGCATCAGACTTGGTGATGCCTCAGATGTATTTTATATATAATATTGCAGAAAATATTATCTGAAGCTCAGCAGAGACTTCTCTTTCTCCCTATGTTCTTGCCAAGTCAGAGAGCGCCTCAATATGAGGGGAGAGAAGGGCTTTCTGTGATGCAGTTTAGTGCAGACGCAACAGGCTAGAGAGAAAGACAGTGCAAAAAACAAACAAACAGGGAGCGCTTAATAATAATAATAATAATAACAAAACTGTTCGTTGTGCAATAGTTGATGAGAGTGTCTTTTCGGACGAGTCTCTCTTTGTGTTAGTGTCAATGCTTCAATAGCACGGAATGTTGAGGCCAATGGAAGGACAGAGTTCTACAGAGACGAGGTAAGGGGAAAAGAATCAGTGCTTACAGGGTGGGCGAGGGACGTTTGCGACTCCTTTTTGAAGGCTGGGACACCCTGTAGACTGCCTGTATGCAGTGCATTACGACTAAGACTTGAGCAAGAAAAATTTTCTAATAAGGCCACTGCTCTTACGAACTCCTTAAGAAACTAGTGTCAGAGCTCATGCGTTTCTCTCCCCAGAGAATCATCATCGTTAGGTCACATCAGAAGGTGACTGCATCATAATTTTTAATTTCTTAGAAAGCTTTTACCTGCAAGAACCACATACTGGGTCGTTCAAATAAATCCGAGTTTTTTTCAACTTCATCCAGATGGTCATCAGGAGCAAGTAGATATAATTTTCGGTATACGTAAGACTGGAGCATCAAATCACTGCAAAAATCAGGTGCCAAAACAAACGAGGAGGATCATCAGTGATTGTCGGTACAGTTCCGCAAGAGGGAGGCCACTGTCGACGCCCTGGAGTACCGCAAGTTCACCTTGTACCACGAGTACTCACAACAGGTGCGAGAAGATGGCCAAGATGAGGACCCACAGGTCCAACAGAAGAAGGAATGTCAGGTTTTTACGTGAAACTTCCAGATTTAGGATGATTCAGGTGATTGGTGAAACCAGGAGCCAAAAAATTGTACAGAGTTTCCAGCGACAAACTCTCTTCTTCAGATGTAAACTTATTACGCTTACGTCTAGTGCTACAGTGAGATGGAAACAATAGAAATATCCTTCTTTAGAAAACGTTTAGCCAGATCTCATTGATAAGTAGATCAAGTCCTAGGAAACAGAGTCAAAATTTGTGCCCCGTCGTTGAGAACCAAACATCTAACTTGTTGACTATGGTGCTGACCATAGAAATATATGTGCAATATTATACACTTATACATATAAGGGGTCCACATGAAATTACTCATTCAGATCATGAATGGGTATTGAAATCCGCCCAAATTAATGCCCAGAGTGACAAACAAGGGTGTCGATTGATGGTAAACAGTGTTCACTATCAATGGCAACACTTAAAATGATCCAACTCCTCCTCACAACCGTGCACTGCAGACCGAAAATGTCACTGCAGCGGACAAGTTGATGTGGAGTCCCTAGTATAGCTCATACAATATATGTGGGTCTACCATGCGCTGCCCTAAGTTTGTTACAAGAACTTTTAGCCAGTCCTATTTGGTTGGACGCATTTTTTACTATAATGAATAGAGTGCTCCTCTGCCTGACAGCTCCATTTGGCTACTAGAGTCAAGAACTTGAGGTGAGCTCGCTATCTTCTAGGACTTACAGGGAATACCTGAACACCAGTTATCACGTGAGTGGCATCGTTGCTTTGGCATAATCAGCGTGGTCTTTACAGAAGTATTGTGATGCTATGGCAAATAAACAGATTAGGCTTGACTAAAAAATGAAAATTTTGGAATTTGCTGAGTGCATCTTGGGTTTGGGACGCATTCAAATACATTGTGTTTTTTTTTCATTTCTGTACTCAGAAGTGTCAGCCTTTGTGTTCCGCATACGGAGTATTGGGCTTCCCTTCATGTATGACACCACAGTCGTTCCTTTTTTTATTTTTTAAATCAATAAAGGAATGTTGTATGAAAAATGCGTTTCTAAACATGGCATTGTTTGCCTATACACCCTGTACTCCTATGAACAGCACGTGAGCACTGGAAATGCACTCCAAACATGAAAAAGCTATGATGCTGTCGAAAAAAAGCTGCGGCACAAAAGCGACCTCGAAAGCGGCCTTTGGCAGTCATAAATTAAAGCCAAAGGAGGGGCCTCTTTAAAAAAAAGAGGTTGAGGCCTTCTTTGTCGTTACTTTCTTCTCACTTTCTCAACAGAGACTTATCTGACTTTCACAGTTGTTAAGGGACGCGCCCAGGGGCCATTTTTTTTGGCGAAAGTCTATGCAAATTAAATGCCAAGAGTGTCGGCAGCGAGAATTGATGGGTAGGTACGCAAAAAGTTTACTGTGGGGCACTTGACCATGTCCACACCTGGTGGTGTTTTGTGACGCTAAGAGAAGCCTCAGCCGTACTCAAACATGCGTAGTGTTTATACGTGAGTGGATGCACTGACAGTGTTGGAAGTGGACGTAGCTGTAGCGAGTGACATGTCAGGAACACTAATGCTTAGATACATCTCCAGCTGACGCCTACAGGGCGTCTTAAATGTTGCCACTTCTCGTCTTGGAGCGCAGACTCTTTCTTTGTCTTGTCTTTGTACATTGACGAGGAGAGCAAGGAGACACCTTCTGAGATGTTCTTGAGACTGCAGTCCAGACAGCTCAAGGTGAATTACCTAGGCCCAGATGTACGTGGTGCGCAACGTTTAGGTTCCGCTGGAAAGTGACGCATAACTCTAGTACACGGGCATATTGTGAAGTGGTACTTTCATCGGTAGAAAGAGAATTGTGCTTGTGAAAAAACGAAAACAGATCTTTAATTGCGAGGTCGCCACTTCAGCAAGATTAAGAGGGAATCAGTTGCTCTGCACAAGCTCTGACGTTTATGCTCCTCTTCAGTGATAGTCCAAAAATAAAACAGTTGCGTCGAATTTTTTTCTGCAACATTTTTTTTAGGTCAACCACTTAAGAAAGTTGGTATAAGAGAATTAGTGCTTGCATACTTTAGACTGATTATGTTTTCAATTAGCATAACGGTTGTCGGTAATTGATAGGAAGTCAAGAAGATGTGATTTTCAGTGTTTTGTCACTAGTTGTGGAGATTCCACATTATGGAATCTCAATGTTCTTTGTTCACTGTGTGTGTCTGCTCTTCACCCCCGAAGCATTATCGATGCATCTTCAGTCCTATGTACAGTACAGGTGTATTTTGAATCAGTATCACCTTGGGATGGGTTTAGGCACCTCACACTTTGGGTACGGGGTCCTCAAAAAAATGGGTACAACCACTCGTTCTTTGCGTGCCCATTTGGCATCACTGATTGGGTGAAAGTAAATGAATGGAATATTTCCTCATCCTTCATTTAAGCCAAACTATCCGCCGGCTACGCCAGATACTTTCTTGGTAGCTGAACCAACCTGTAGCAACTTTGGTGTGCGCACACCCCGCCTGATGCGCTCACTCCAGTTGTACTTTCACCCAATATGATGTGGAAAAAAAGTACTTTTTTTCAAGCCGTGAGGGCAGCTGCGCTTAAAGCTCTCTTCGCTCTGGCATCATCATGGCATGTTGCAATGATGAGCGAGCAGGCGCAAACTTGACGGGAGCAGTAGAAAAAGTTCGTGACCCACGAACTTTTCTCCTTTGGCTCACTGGTTGAAAGTTTTAATTCAAGATATGTACTTTTTCACACACTCACTGAAGGGCGGGTGTCCTTTTTTTTCGCTAGGTGTCTCAAACCCCTCTGAAAGTCTTGGAAACGATCGACTCACGTCTACTGCACAACATCTCACGAATTTTCGATGGGTTGCAGCTCTGCTTGGTGCTCTCAACAGTTGAGTGGCATGGAGTTGGCCCCACCTGGGTGCTGTTTGGTGTCGTTATTCCAACTTGGCAGCTCCTCTGCCTCCTATTATTGATTTATTGTGCCCTTGCCTGTAGACCCTGGGCCTATTCCTGAGGCATATTGAGGTCTGGAAAGGGGGAAGAGAGAGATGGAATGAGGCCTATTTTCGCCAGTCCAAGCAACGATGAAAAAAACTCACTGTATGCGTAGTCGTAGTTGAAAAGTACATCACAGATCCCAAACACTTCGTAAGAGCATTATAATGAAACTGTCTTTCAAGGGGAAAAAGTGCACCATATCACACGAGGTGGGTCGCACAAGACGTTAAACTTGGAAACCGTCACAGTTGCGAAAAATTGAGCAAAAGTGCACATGAGTTTGTCTGGGGGAGAATCTGAGCTGAACTCTTGTAGCTCAGTCGAGTCAAAAGTTGACCACATGAGCAAAAAAACCGGTCTGGTTGCTGTGAGAATAACAGTGCAGTAAATAAGAGTCCATTGGTCTTCACAGAAGAGCTTGGTGTGGTCACACTTATTCGATTTATCAAAAAGTCAGGGTTGTTGGGATTTCTGAGCATTAAATGACTTTGAAAGGGTCTTTGAGTCTGTGTCTCGTCTACACATTCAGTCGAATCTGGAAAGTCGACGGTCGCCAAAAAATGAACTGCAATCTAAGTAAAGAATCGAATTGTCTCCAAAATGGAATCAAATTCTAAAGAGGATGATTCAGTCCACATATGTAAAGATTTCACTAGTGACAAAATGTGAACAAAAACAAACATTCATCTGTAATCACTTCTCACGCTCATAATACTTCATTGAGGATATCGACAAGATGCAGTTTGGCCCATTAAAATAGCATCAAAGAGAGAACCAAAATGGCCAAAAATGCAGTTTAGTTGGAAATGCTTAGGGGAAACTTGACAGAATTGAATTTTTCCCCCTTTGGACTATTCGAATTGGTGGATTTTTACCACAATGAAAAACGGTCTTTCTCGAAATCTTTCCATAATCGAACGTCTTTCCTAAGTCAAACTTTCCATAATCGCATTTCTTTCCAAAGTCGAACTTTCCCAAATCGAGTTTCGACTGTACTACATACCGGACAAGCGTGGTGGACACAAAGCAGACTCCACCGGCACTTTCCTAGGTTCCGTGACGAAAGGAAGATATGTTTCTTCTGGGGGAAAAAAGACCCCTTTTTCCATCTCCTTTCTCTCACAGACCTTGTGGACTAGTCTGAAAGGCTCTTCTGTGGCAAGTCTGCATCTGCCCCCCCCCTAAGAGCAGACAACGTCGGTGAAATCCCCCACCCTCAACGAAGGGGGGAAAAACTTTGGCCACCCCGTGGATTGCATAACTCCGACTTCGTCAAACTCATTGCTTTAAAGCATTTTCCCTCTGGCGTCACAGTTAGGAGAGAGCTGAGAGATCTTTCCGAGAAAGTACACGAAAGTTTTGTCCTGAAAGGACGCGTGTGACGTGCATTCTTCAAGCACAGTCGTTTAATGAGAAAAGTGGGGACGGAGTTGTTGTTGCTGTCATTGTGGTGGTTGTTGGTAGGGCGCACCTCAAGGCTGACGTGATGGGCAATGACCGTGTGGATGGGGGCAGGAGTGTATGCGTGCGTGTGGGCGTACAGTTTGGCTCGGAACCCGTGTCCCTGGGCAAGTTCGTCACAGCGTGCGAGTGCAGCTGGCCACGTTGAGGGTCGACGTCGCTCGCAAAGAGTACGTAGTGCCGCAGAAGCCCAAGCCAACTTATGTGTGTTGTATGTTAAAATCCACATTTACATCCTTATGACTCGCGACTTTATTCTCAGCAATGCCCAACGGACGTGAATGATGGACTAAACTGTACTGGGCACTCTAAAGAGATTCGCAACTCGCTCAAGTCGCCCTTCCGCGTTAAAAAAAAGAAAAAGTTGCAAATCTCCTTAGTCCTCCGTAGGACTCACGGATGTTCTGTACTACAAAGTGTCCGTATTACGGACTCCGTAAGGTCCTGAAGGGTCTTTTAGCAGAGCATCTTGAAGTTTTGCACGATGCAGCAACGTGGCAATGGCGTTGCTGGCATGAGAATGAAAGTGTCACAAAGGACCAAATTCTCAGGAAAGTTGTCACAATTGATGGAAAGCATGTTGAAGTGGGAAAGTAAGTTGTGCTGTGACGATGATGCAACCAAGAGATGCAAATTTTGAATGTGGAGCAACTTTCAGACCGTGATAAAACTTGGAGAGGCAAAGATTCACACTCTGCAAAGCTGTGAACGATCCTAGCATATGAAGCAGAGGTCTTGAATCATCAGGCCTTGAAGAAGCACATTGTGTGTTGTCTCGTCGTACTTTTTTGTTGCGTTGTGTCCCTTGATGGTGACGTCTCTTCCTTCTGCAGGGCCGTGAACATGGGATCCATTGCCCTGGACGACAAGCTCGTGGCCGCAGGAGAGGAGACGACGACGACAACGACGACGGCGACGGCGACGCCGTCGTCAAATCAGAAGGGGAGCACAAGATTGACCAGGGCCCTGCACGGCCGGTCCCTGAGCAACAGCCAGAGCTGGGCTGGGCCCGCCCAGAAGGCGGCCTCGGTGGAGACAACGCACCCGAAGAAGAAGGTCGACCACGTCGTTGGGAAGAAGAGGTTCTTGTCGTCGTCCATCATTGATTTCTTGAACAGGCAGTGGCCCAGGTAGGCGCTCATTACTCCTACGTACTCATCGCATTTGCGAGCATCAACTTCGTGTGATATTGTGTCAGTTTGAGCCTGACGTCCCGCAGGCAAAGCTGCTCGCGCCTTCGCTCCGCGGCCTCGACGACTTCCGTCGGATGCTTCTCCGGCTCCGAGGTGATCTCGAGCATGATCTCGCTGCACCACCAGAATCATCTCCCCCCTCGTCAACACAACCACCGAGGCGGCTACTACGAGCGTCTGAGGTCGAACGAGTCCTCGACGCCGTCGTACACGTCGGACGACGACGGCAAGAGCGTGGAGACGTCTTCGCTGGACGACCAGAGAGCGTCTTCCAACAAAGGTGTGTGCTTGCTTGTTCATTTAACGTGGCCATGAGCTAAGACGCCAATGACTTGGACAAAAAAGTAGCCCAGATGTACCTGGAATGCGCTCATCCTTGGAATGAAGAGAGCTCGTGGCAGACACAAACGTCAAACTTTACATGGATGCAAACTTTCTCCACGCATAAATTTTCACTTGAGCAAACTTTTCTCCCTCCAGACACCCCAGGTCTGCTTCAGGAGGCTGAATCTTCTTTCACAGTCAGATCCAGCGAGCCAGAGGAGGACTGGAAAAGATCTTTCAAGCACTGGCGAACGGGCAAGAAGCACCAATCAGAGTCAAGGCTGCACTCCTGGAAGTTCTCGTGTCACTTCCACAGGCCCAAGGACATCTTCGGGGTGTACGTCGAGGAGGAGCAGGCGGAGGAAGAGCTGGATGATTGGATGATGGGTCAAGGCGAAGAGTCTTTGTGGTGAGTGAGACAGCGTCTGGCCAGCTCGGGATGTCCAAGATCCTTTTCTTCCAGCTCGTTCATACCAAGATCCAGAAGCGCGCACGCCGTTGGCAAGAGCGGCAGCGACGTCGGCGACGTCGGCGACGGTGACGACGGCGACGACGGCGACGACCGCTTGGCAGTCAACTCGTCCAACCACGGTCAGACGGAGCTACTCAACTGCAGAGCACTAACCAATGGAAGCGTTCGGTGCTCTCACGACAAACTTGAATCGTCTACAAGGCAAGTTGGCAAAATGAGCCTCATGCAAGGTTTGGTTAGCAAAAACGTTCAGTCGGAAAGTTATGACGACTTTCGGCGCTGCAAACGTGCTCACTTATTGTAGGCAAAAGCGGGATAGCTAATGACTTTCCGAAAAGGCATCTCTGCTCTATCCCTGCCTTCGGCTCCAACCTTGCCAACGTGTGGAAGAAGCGGCGAGGGAAAGCAAAGAATGGTTATTCCCAAACGCAGGTCTCTCACTGTTCCACATCCAGCATGAAAGGAATTGCACAGTCGAAACTTTATTTCCACAAGTTGGCAGAGAGAAAGTTGCTCAAAAATCCACTGCAGCTCAGCTACATCCTGGTGGTGGCTTTGGACCACCTTCGGCGCTACCCTGGTGGAGAATCTTGAGAACTTGTCAACAAGCATTTGGGATTCTGGACTCTAGTCCGATAAAGCTAGTCTCAGTCAACTCAGTTTGTCAACTTTTGCGTAACACACACATGTAAATACACATAAGGGTGTTTGTGTGAAAGTCGTGGACTAGTTTTAGACAGCTGTATCACGCCCATTGCATGTCGTACAGAGTTGATTTGGGCACCATTGTTCTATAGACGCGGTAAAGTGTCATTGTCTGGGCATAAAATTGCAGTCCTCAAACACTTTTTTCTGTCTGAATATGACAACTGCTACGTAGAAGATTGCACAATGTCTCTCAAAAATTTGACCCCGTGAGCTTTGCAGAGTATCTTGGATCTCTGGGCACGTGGACACGATTAAACCCCTTTGTCAGTCTTTCTGTATGGCATCAAAGTGTAGAAAGCGTAGAGGGTTTTTCAGGCAAAAGAGGGTTGCATGAAGTAAATAAAGATCTTTTCTTATGCTGAAGGACTTTTTTATCCTGAAATTTCGATCAACAAAAAGACTTTATTTTCCTCATTTTCTTTCTGCCAATTTACGTAACTTGGGAACCCTTGTGTTCACAAAACTGCCACCAAAGTTAGCACTGTAACTGAATCAAAAGCCCTAAGACCGAAAGAGAGCATGACCTGGCAGGCATTCAAGCCAAGCACGGTTGAATGGCATAAGAAAATGGCATATTGAAAAAAAAATTAAAGTTTTTCATTGTCTTGCTTGTTTGTCTGATTCCTCACGGCCTGAAATGGACTTTTCTTAAAGTCTGTGTCAGGCCAATCGGAATCAGACGAATAAAGGAGGACAATTACAGGTCACTTTGAATAAATTGTCGTTCATTCCTGAATTGCAAACTATGGTAATCTGTGTCTTAAAATCGGGAGTCCGATGGTACAAAAATCAGCTCTTTACAACATATGACAGGGGAGATATACATACCTCTTGATACCAGCACAAGTGTTGCATTTAAGTACTAGCATGTGTACACTGTACAAAATGAAAAATGAATGCAAACATAAGCAATTAAAAAATGCTTTACTTTTTTTTCGAGGGGGCATTATCATTCTCCGCCAGATAGATCATGACTCATTCACTGAAGCTCAATATGATAATCAGATTATGGATGAATGCGATAAGCAGTTGCAAACAGTCATTGCAATCAATGGCCACGAAGCTGAAGTCCTTTTGAGTGAATTGTTATTATTTGAATGCAACAATCGACTGTGATGTCTCCTTCTCGTCGGTGAAACCGGTTGTCAGGAGCAGTGAATTGACTATAAAACCTATGTTGACTTACCAGGAGCCTCATTACGTGGGTTTTAGATCCATCCATGCAGCAAAGTAGATAATTACCCTTGAAGACTTTTGTAACATTGTTATCTGGAAACAAAGTTCTGCAAAAATGCAACGCATCAACTTTGTACAGAATCGTATGACCTTCAGCTTCGATTTGACTCAAAAAGTTCCCTTGTACCCTCAGTGACTCTGCAGTTATTGACATAATTGGGGACTTTAGGACACTCTATCACATTATTAGGTTTCACAAGAATGGGTTTAAATGCACTCTTCTTCCGAGAAAAGCTCAACGGTAGATTTAAAGAAATGATCTAGCCTAATGTGCATGTAAATGTTAACGCAAAATTTTTGGAATGCACCGATTTTTTTCTCCACGAGGGAAATATTCTGGAACTAAGCGTATGCTGTGCAATCATAGTATATCTGGAAGGAGCAGAAAAAATAGGAGACAGAAGGATCTACAGTTTTACATTTCCGTCTGCCAACTCCGCCCTGTTTCGACTGCCCAGGCCGCTCTACTCACCATCTGCCAGTACCACATATGTATTTACCTCTGCCAGTTCTGCCCTTGTCTTGACTGCCTGAAGTGTGAGGAAAAGCAATTGCGTGAAAGTGCAAATTGCATCTCTGTAATGAACACTGTATTTTCCTCGTTTTCCTCCGCAAGTGGACGTGTCCTCGGCCTCATGTGGTCCTCGGGCTCTCGCCCTCACACAATATGAGGATTTGGACTCGTCAAATCGCCTCGGTAGAAAAAAGAAAAACTCGGAGAATACAGTGCCACAAATACAGAGATGGAATACGTGGAAACGTCCACGAATAGGTTGTTTATTCTAAGGATACGTGAACACGATTCTGTTCTGTTGCTTTTCAGCTTCGAACCAACTGTCTTAGTCTGTTGCTAGACAAACTCGAGAAACTATAGAGAAACGCTATTGAAAAGTTGTATCAAGGTTTCGCTGCTTAGAAATTATGCCTAAGCTGCAGTTTGTTTTCCTTTCAAAAACTGACTTGTTACTTTCAGCTGCTTAAATCCAGATTCGACTGCATCCTGCGTCGTGCACACGCAACTTTCCAGATCCCTACAGGGTGGACTCGATTCTCGAGTTGCCAATCAGTCGGGTTCACCCTGTAGCCTTAGCTGCATTTGGCACTTTCACCGCGTGTGTGGAACTTGTATGGATGTACATGATGTGACAGCGTCATTCGCTTTTTTTTAATGCGCACACAGAAAAAAGATATTACAAGGTTGGTTGCTTCAGCACGAAATATTATATCTGAGGATACCAACAATACTTTCTTGTGTACACGTTGGTCTTTGATCACTTCGGCTACAGAGAGAGAGAAACATTGCCCTGGCCAGAATTGCCCTCCTTGGGAATCTATTTGATCAACACACTAGTACAGTATTGGATGACGCAATTTTATGGATGCTTATTTTATTGAACTCTGTCGGTAAGTCTCACTGCACTGAGACGACACATTGGCCTGGTCGAAGTAGTCCCAGGGGATCCTGGCTCATCGTTGCCTTCCCACACGAGTGCCACTGCTGGTGAGGCACCCTGTACGTGCAGCATAGTTTTCTCCGCTATAAGAGAGCATTATACAAATCCAGACCCAAGTGCCATTTGTCTTCTTCTCGTAAAGACAAAAGCACGACAAATGGTGGCTTGCGTCAGTGAACACGCCCTCCATGCGCGCGGCCTCCGCCACCTTCCCCCGTGCAATGACGTCCTCCTGAGCGGCGTCGTCGTCGTCGTCCTCAGCTAAAGAGGTTGTGCTTTATTACGCTGTCACAAGCGTCAGGCTGCGGATCGCGCCCGTTGTAGCAAGGTCATGAAACTCGTGCACGTTGGTATACAAAAAAAAATGGAGCAGCTTTTTCTCCGTCCCCCTGAAGTTGAACTTTTGGCTCGTGGTGGCGCTGGGGGAAACTTTCGAGGTCGCGTCCGGTAATGATGTTCACTGAGGACAGTGACGGACATAATCCCTGCCTCGGGGGAGGCACCAAACAGATTTCTCGCTTGTCAACTGACAGAAGTTGGCACAGCTATGCCAAAAAGATATGAGACAAGTTTTAAAGAAAACTTCCCTTGAAGACGATCCACGAATGTTTCATGAAGGAAGCTCAAAAGTTCGCCAGAGAAAATGAGTGTGCCAACGTTCTCCTTTTAACCAATTCACCAGTGTAACCGCGGCTGGTAGCATTTGTGTGCGCGTGTGTGTATTGATTCATGCCAAGGGTTCAAAGAAAGAAAAACAACAACAACAACTCGGCTGCCTGCACACGCCTCATGTGTAGTGGGCTGTTAGAAAGCCAACAACAGCCGCAAGACAAAATTCCTTCGATAGGCAAGGCAGAAAATCTTTTGTTTTACTGAGAAAGCGCCTATGGCAGAACCTTCTAAGTCTACGCCCATTCATATTCCTACATTAGACCAGTGTGGGAGGGTAAGAGGGAAGGGTCGTTTTTTTCATGCAGCACCACAAAGTAAGGCCCTGTAGGGCCTAAGTTGGGCCTTCTCTTCTACTCCCTCCGACGGCCCAGGCCCCTGGTTTTTTCTTTTTTCGCCAAAGAGAGAGAGAGAGAGAGAGGCTTGCTCGCGTGCCAGGGGAAAAGAGAGCTGCTATCGTCCGCGTAGGCATGCACGTTGTAGTCGTAGTAGTAGTGTGTGGGGGCCTGTGGAGTGGAGAAGGCCTCGCTCTCGCTCTCGCTCTCGGTGTGCTTGTGTGTGAGCTCTCATGCAAAACTTTTTCTCCCTGCTGGGACTTTAGTATCCTCGGCGTGAACCTCGGGAGGAATAAATTGTGCGGAAATTGAAAAAATAAAAGGTCTCCTGCAACTCTGACCTCGCCAATCATGGTGTTAAGTGAAAACCGCTCGTTGGAGTTGCCGGTGACCACTGGCGACTCCTGACAAACTTTTACACGCACACGGAGCTGTCATGAACTCGATCCATATGTTTCTTTGTAGGAGCGAAGAAAAAAAGTTGAAATTTCAGTCACGCCTTGGGGACCCGCCTGAGCTGGCAGTCCCGGGAAGGGCCGGCCCGGAGACCCTCACCATTCTACTACAAACGACAAAAGACACTCGGGCGTGTACACGGAGACGGAGAAAGAATTTTGCAAAGGCAATTTCAACAAGAGCGTTAAGTAAATGAAAAGGAATGGGCGAGGAAATTGCGAAGGTCTCTTTAATTGAAGTGGTCCAGAATTTGCAATGTGAACGTCTGGAGGTGAGAATTTATCGTGTCCTCCTCGTGCAGGTGGAGGACGACGTGAACTTGGCCGACGGCCAAGCTGTGCCCGAACTTAACGGCACCTTCGCCCTTAAGTACGTGTGCAGAAGAAGAAGAAGAAGCAAGGGAAGGAAGACGTGGGTGGTTTTTTTTCTTTCGACCAGACTTCCATTCAAAGTCTGCGCAAAATGTGGGGTTTTTTAGTCGCTGCTGAACTACATAGACGGTGGCAGAAGCTACCCATTGTGGTACCATGTAAATGCTGTGTGAGACACTTATTTCTTCTGCTATTTACATATTTTAAAGCTTTTGCTGGCGTTCGTTCTGCTGTTTGAAAGGGAGAAAGAATAGAATTTTTGCACATTGCCCACTCTGCTGGAACCGTGGCGGGAACAAGCCTACGATGCCTTTTTTTGCGTGAAAAACTTTCCCGTCAGGAAAGAGAAAGAATTGCGCGTGACGCCCCAAAGGGACCGAACAGAAAGCGGAGGACGCCAGTTTGGGAAATGCAGATTTCCACAGGGGATTTCCACCAAAGAAGGAACGAGGAGAAATCCCTTGAAACTAAGTCATGGTCATCTTAGCTCCCCCTCTCCCTTCTCTCTCCCCGTCCAGTTCCCTTGTTCCGAGTAGGGATGATCGGGCTAGTGTCACTCGAGTCCCATTGCGCGACTCGTTCTGCCCAACTCGATATTACCGTCGAGTGACTATGAGAAGGAGTCAGTGTTATCACCGACCCCTTATGCTGTCACGTTGACTGCGCTGCACAAAACCCACTGATGTTGATGTGTTGGCATGAGCAGTCTGTGACAAAGTCAACTGTTTCTTCCACGCACTCTCAAATCCTCTTTTCGTCACCGGACTTGGGAGTGGGACAAGTGTTCATAAGCTGCACAATGAAGTGACACTGCAATTTCTAGGACACCTTAAAAGTCATTCCATAAGATCAGAAAGCAGATTTTCTTTCTACTCGAATACCCGGGTATTTCCCCCTAGTCGAGCTATTGTGGATCGTAATAGTCGACTATCCCTAGCTCCAACCGTTGGCACATCCACCCAAAGCTTGGTATAAAAAAATGGGTGGCATATCAGACAGGAATGATGATATATCTGGCTGTCCTTAGCGGTCTGAGGTGTCTATGCTCCCGTACGTAGCGGGGGTGTATGCAGTCCGCAGCTTGTCCTCGGACGTGCATGTCCTGCAGATAGGATTAGCAGTTTAGTAGCCCAATCTCGAGATTCCTGGGATAAGCAGAGGGGTGGGGGAAGAAAACATGCAGAAAAACATCTTGGCTGAGAATGCATGAGGGGAAAAAAATCATCTACCTGGTTTCCCAGTGAATAATTGATGGAACAAGATGAGGGCAGACCGAAAAGACCCCCGAGAGCTCGTCGACATTGACGGATAGTTCGGACAGGTGTGACTTTCTTGAGTAAATGTTGCTTGGGCAGACGTGATGGCAACGCTGCCATTAGCAAAACAAACACAACTCACGCGTATCGTACGCGGGCATGGAATGGGCTCCAGAAAGTGGGTCTGTCGGACTCGCGGTCAGACCGGATTCCCTCCCCTAATGTACGTAGACTGAGGCTATGGGCGACCAGAGCCCGCTCAAGGCCTCGGCCGTCGTTGAAATGTTAGGTGAGGGCAGGACTTTTATTTTCAGTCTGAAAGTCAACGCAACTTTCGCGCAATTTAAGACATGCGTGACCCGGAGGAAAGGCATCCTTCTGGGTGGGGACGCCACTTTCGCTACCTCAGGGGTCTAATAAGACCTGAGATAAGGGCTAGGAAATGAATCTCTGACGTGAAGAATACAGGGTGACCCCCCTGCAATTCCGCCCCTGACTCCCACCTCCTGGATGGTGACGCACGAAGCCAGTGCGAAAATGTTGCGGTGCAGCACTGTACAGTTGTTACAGCAGAGTGGAGTAAAGGATGGGCAAGGACACTCTCCACGCTGTCCATCAGTTGCCAATCTCCCTAATCCACCCTATGTAGCAAGAAAAAGAGGCTTCGTGGCACAAATTCCAATTCGCATATGCAAATGCAGCGAAAAAAAGCCGTTCACATTGCAATGGCTTCTCCAGGAAAAAGTGCAGAAACACAGTGTGAGGCTCGCTTAAAAAGAAGCAGAGAAGAAGAGCGATTGCCAGGAAAAAAAGGACGCATCACAAGAGGATCTCTCAAAGCCCGGAGAAATCCTTTGTTGTAGCCTTGCGCGCTTAAAGAAATAAAAAAGAAGAAGAAAAAAGAGGCCCAAAGTAGGAGCAAAGAGCACGCAATAGGAGGAAACGCGGTTTTCTTCTCGAATGTATCCTTTTCTGTTGTTGCTGCCTCAGAACCGCGCGGGGAATCATCCCCCGGGAGTCCTTGACGCCGTCATCCGCGAGAACAAGAAGAGCCAGTCCGGGTCGGAGGCCCCGACCACGACCAGGCGGCGTCTGCTGCGGCTGCAACAGGGTGGTTCAGCGGGCTGCGAACGATGCCTGGCAGCACCACTGCGAGCTCAACCCTGTAGAGAAGCATGTCGAGCGACGAGAGTCGGAAGGGGGGGACGGACAAGGCCGCCGCGGCCGCAGCCGCTGCGGCGGCCGCGTCGAGCCTCGAGCTTGCCTCAAGTGGAGGCGGTGGCGGAGGCGGCGGCTTCATCCTCGACCCTGGTGAAGGCATCCCACTCATAGACCGCGAGGAGGACGACGACGACGAGCAAGGGGAGGAGTGCAGCAGCCTCGAAACAGCCTCTGAGGACGTGGAATCCAGGAAGGAATTGGTCTTGTCTGTGAAAGCATTGGCATCATCCCCTCCTCAGACTAAGAGTGCTTCTCTCGTGGCCACAAATCACCGGGAGCTGCAACCTTCCCCTTCCCCCGAAGCCATGGGCCCGTTGCTCCTGCAGCAACACCAGTTCCAGCACCGGCATCAGCACCAGTGCGAGCAGGGGAAACCGGAGACGTCCATGGACTTGGCGTTGTGCTCTGCAAAGGGATTCTACAACAAAGCCTTTGGCAAGCGGCAGCCCAAGGGCGATGGGAAGGAAGAGTTTGTGGAACTGTCAGAAGATCCCCCGTCAAAGGAGGCTTTACTTGTCTTCCCGTGAGTGTCTGAGGCGATTACGCATTCGTCACCACTGCTAACGTATGAGTCAAAAGAAACTAAGCCTGTTAGCATTGATGCCTTTTCGGTGACTCGCACGGTACGTTCATTCTATCCCACCTCTTCTGGTCATAGAAGTGTCACGCTCTGTCCACCATTCTAGGCCTCAGTGTCACTGATACGCAGGTCCGTAAAGCGTTATGCTAAGGGTACGACGAGAAGAAGTATGTTTGGCATGACGTTTCTATCTGTGTACCTGCACAGGGAATGGCCAAAAAGTTCTGTGACACGTTTGAACGAAATGCTCAACGTGACTTACTCCACACGACCATTGGGAGTGAACCCCTTGGGCCTCGAAGCCCTTGCAGGGAAGTTGATGGCCTCCAACTACACCACGGAGGACTTCACGGCTTCCAAGCTTCGCGCCTGCAATGGCCAATGTCAGTACCGGAATCTCCGTTAAAAAAGACTGTCAAACAGAACTTATTGGCCACCCAGTATACTAGCCCGCCGTCTTAAACGATTCGTCTTGGCACGGATAACTTTCTTTTTATACATACGTCCTCATTCATGCGGTTCCGTCCTTATAAAGATAAAGAAGGTATGACACAACGCACTTCTGTAGAGGCTGGTTTTGCTAGTCTTCTTCTGTACTTTTCCAGCTTCCAAGTCGCCTGTCGCAAATACTCTTCACTTGACAGCCAGTTTTTATATGATTAGAGAGCCAGAAAAAGCTGCTTCATATATATATTTATGACATGACTTCCAGTTTTTAGCCGAGAACTCATAGTTTTGCAGAATTATCATAATCTTGCCCAAAATTGGAAGGGGATCACATAAAAATGACGCATTCGCTGGGCCCCCAAGAAATTTTCCGCTCTCCAGCTATAATGGATGTTATGGAACCTTTGTATAAGTATGAGTGACGCTGCCAATGGACCTTAAAAAAGGGGGGAGCGTCTTGTGCCTGCCTTTTCTTCAGTCTGCTTGTTTTGTCTCCGTCGTCATCGATCTTTCTCTCTCCCTTACTAAAAAAAGGCACAGAGAAGCAGGCAGAAAACACAAACACGACCTCTCAACCTTTTCTCATCCTCTCTCGTCTGTCGAGGTCACGTAAGACATGTGCGAACACACGCGGAATGTACTAAAAGTACACATACTACACGGATACCTTCAGTAAAACCCCAGTGCCAAACATGAAGGTAAGGAGGAGGGTGGTGGTGGAAATGTTTAAGGTTTCGGTTATGTCTCGTTTTACAAACGCTCTTTTCCTGCCAACATTTATGGGCGTGAAAAAAAAGTAACAATTTATGGCAGCAAAATTGTTGCTCCTTTTTCCTGTTATGGATACTCAAAAGAAATGCAATGGAAAGTTCAGCGCTGTGGAAAGTATGCAGCCATTTCTGTGGATCCTTCTTTAAAGCTGGCACTTAAGTGCCGTAACTTAGACCTTCGGGTTCCCCCCCCCCTCCTCAAACCCGTCCCCCCTTCTTACACCCATAAAACCAAAGTGCGAAGTCTACTGAAATGACCCCCTCTTTCCACATAGCAGAGGCCACGAGAAGGAATCCCCTCCAATCCCATCATCTCTTCCTATGCCTCTGGTGCCATCCTCTTCTACTTCCAAGGATCCCTCGCTTCTGCTCAACACCGAAGACGTGCCAATTATTCCTACAATGTAAGTAACTTAGCTTAGATGAGTCACTGCTTTGTCTTTCCACCTGAAAAAGGCTGACCCTGAAAAGTGCACTGCACGTGCAAGGTCATACAGAAATTTGGGGACATGTACGGAGTGTTTCAAAAGTTAAGTCGTTGTGGCTGAGAAATGGCCGGGACTCGAAAAGAGATTCGAGTGGGCATGAGCTGTAATCGTTTCGATGTTGCTCAACCCTTTCACGTCATTGCACAAGCTGTTAGCAATGTCTCGATTTCTGGGATTGCAGAAAACGACGCTGTAAATCAGTGAAAAGTGCCAAGAAACTTTTTTTCTGAAACATTTTTAAAACGCATTTTTTTTAACTTGCGGCAATCAAACTCGAGAAACATATCCTAAAAAAAAGCTTAAATTTTGATCGTCACAAATAGTACAAACACAACTACAAGATAAATTTCCAATGCGTCGTCCCCTTGGCTTGAACAGTTTAGAAAAACATCTGGAACAGTGCTAAATGGTGCAAGGATGATACCTCGAGAAGTGTCATCCCATGCCTCAGATGCTCCGACATGTATACATTTTGTTCAACCATTGTTTACAAACATAGTCAACTGTTAATGTACCATGTTTGAACTAACTTTGGTAAAAAAGACGTGTTGCCGAACTTAAGCAAGTCCCCCCCCATGCACATTGGGACAGAAATTTGCAGTATTGAAGTCAAATTACGGTGAACAAATAGAAAGTTCAGCTCGTAGGCTGTACTTGAGTTGAGGCTTGACTGCTAGGAAAAGATTTTGTAGCACGTCTTGACTCAGTTTTTCGGCAGCCTCGAGTGTGTTGCGGTCGGTGGAGGACTCCATGAGCTGCGGCTGGCGGGTGTTTTTGTCCTCAGGGCGAGAGTGGCCAAATCACCGGCGTCAAAGTGTCCATGCTGAAATTATTCTTGCTCAATAACAGTAGCGCGGTGTCGTACTACAGCGGAAGAAATGCACGCTCGGCAGTGGAAAAAGTTGCACGATCAACCGAGTTGCACGATTGAGTGTGGCGATTTCGCTCCATACTTTTGGGACTCGAGCTTAGGCAATGTTGCACGATCAAAGGTGTCTCACTGTGTGTGCTTGATTTCCTGTTTAGTCATCAATCAACATGATTGCATGACTCTTCAACACTTCTGTTACTTGATCTTCTTTTTCTTTTTGTATCCAGGCCCAATGACAACTCCTCTTCTGGCTGTGATGAATCCGCTTCTCCCCTTGCTCTCCATCAGCCTTGTCTGACGTGGGGACAAAGGCCTGACAAAGAAGGAGGCGACGGCGACCAAGAACGTCCAAAGGGTCTCTTTCCACTCAAGCTCTACCCGAATGAGAAGGCCAACAAAGCAAAAAGCGGAGTTGCCGAAAGTAAAAAGGACATTGGCGACGGCAGCCAAGGTGGTCACGGCTACCACGGCGGCCGCGGCGGCGACGAAGTTATCAACTGCCCTCCAAGCGTTTGTCCACCACAGAAAAAGTCTCCTCTGCTGCGCCAGGAGAGGTGTTGCCTTGGTCACCAGGAGGAGCCGCTGCCCCTGGCCGTGACATGGCTGCCTCCGCCGCTCAAATTGACGTTCGAGGGCGACATCGACGACAGAGAGGACGGTGATGGCGGTGCCGTCGTCCTGGACATGACGGTGGCGGGCAACGGCGAGGACGTGACGTCATCGCCCACTTCGTTCTCCCCGCCGAAGCGCCATCGGCCCACTAGACTTGGCACGAGTGGAGGAGGTAGGAGAACTTGAGAATGACAACTGGCTTGCTCACGTAAGCAGTTGTGGCACAGCAACACCCAGAGGGACCTGTAGTACATACATACACGTACGCATCAGTATAGCAATGAGGGGTGTACGTGAGCGTAGGTACGAGGTGCGTCAGAACCAAGTTAAGATTGCGTGTAGCTAGCTCGATAATTAATACATCATATATGGGGAACAATGTAAAGCAAAGTTTATTTGCTATCGGACTTTCCAGAGGATATTTATGTAAAAAGTATTAGTGGTTTGACAAGAAGTGAACTGGAAATAAATGAAGAAATTGCACCAGCAAACAGAAATGAACTTTTAAACAATACTACATTAACTGAACTGCTTAGTTCAAATGAGAGAAGTCTTGAATTTCCACTCATTTTATTTTTCAAAGAAAAAGTTTCTAAAAGACAGTTCAGCCTCAATGACTGTTATGGAAAGTGTTTAAACTAGAGATATGATTGTATTCCTGCAAAAAGAAATTGCCCAGAGTATATGTCTGAGAATACATAAATGACCTACGTGTATCAGACTGTACCTATGAGCAGAGTGTCCTAAAGATGTTCCATATTTTGAACCCATAGTCATTTTGTTATTTTTCTCTTATGCCGCGTGGATTTCAGCACTTCTTTCTTCTCACAGAGTCTGCAGCCTCTTGGGCCTTCCACAGTGTCAGTAGAAGATATAAATGAATGCTTGAGTTGGGCACAACTGCGAGGGAATTTAGAGAAATGTTTACACAAGTCGTTAAAAAAGAGGCTGCCATTTTCTTTGAGGCCAAGGCCAAATCATGATAAAGAGAGAGCTGAGGTTGAGCCCCCGAAAAACCCAAGACCCCAGGAAAACTCTAGAGAAACTGGAGAGGAAGTTTGGACCCTTTCCCACTGCTTGTTTAACTGTGCGTATGTTATTTCATAGCATTTTAGATTTAGTGATTATGCGTACAAACCACACAGCTGCAGAAAACAAAACCGCTGACAGCAACGAAAACATAAGAGTCTGTAGATACTGTAAGAAGAAAAGGATTGCTGAAGTCTATGGAGTGAAAGAGAAATAACTACAATGTCGAGGTTTGCGACATCTCTAGGACATCCTGCATACACGCACGTGGCAACGTGGTTGCGCCCATCAGGACATCCTTGGAGGCAGAAAATGTGTCTACCATGGTGCACCTGCCCAAAAACCTGGTGGACTAAAAGTGCGAAATATCCAGTGATGAAGGTACTGATGCACTCGAATTTAGCATATCGTGTCGAGTATCGCAATATTTGGTCTCGATATATCAAATATCGATTAATTTGGGATATCGCACAGTCTTATCCGTCGCTGTACCTACATGCCGTTATACGATTATGTACTTGTACGCGTTAGGTGGACTGCAGAGGGCGTTGACCCTGCCCGCCGCCCACCTCTATCCGGACAGCTTACGCTCGCCCATGAGGGGTGGAAGCGATCTGAGCGACGACTTCGGCGACGCTGAGGGCATCTGCATCGAGGTCCCCAAGGAGAGTCCCAGTCGGGTGGCTCGCACGGGCAGCGACGGCATGTTGACCACCATGATCCCGACCTTCACTGTCACAATCAATCCCCTGGAGGAGAACGAGATGACCTTCGTGCCGGAGTCCCCGCCGGAGCAGGCGCTTGAGCTGGACGCCAGCGCAGTGGCCCTGAGGAACGCCGACGCAATTGAGACCAGCGAGCCCAGCAACAAGAATGACACAGACGCTTCGTCGCGAGTAAGTTGATAAGCAAGATTCAATATTACGTTGACTCTCCTTGTTACAAGTATCGTTCATATTCATCATTGATATCGCTATTACTTTAGGAGGAGGAGATGCTTTTCAGTAGGATGAACAGCGTCGCAGCCAACGCCGTCTCCTCCCTCAGTCCTGAAGAGGAAGAAGATATCCGTCGCTGCAGCATCGGGTCAGCGTCGGACCTGGTGATGGAGAACAACAATAACGACAGCAGTGGCAACGTCAACAAGAAAATGAACAACAACAACAACGAGAAGAACAATCGCCTGGGTGTGCCTTGTCGTCAGCTGTCCATCCGTCGCGTCAGTGAGATCAGTCACATCAACGAGTTGCGCCGCGAGGTCAGCGGAATGGACCACCTGGCTAGCGAATACTACGAGATCTCTCGAGAGCCCGACCCGGACAACATCAGTCTCGACTCCATCCATCAGACCGTGTTCAAGCGCTGCCAGAATAAGTACATTCCACCCCAGAGGTCCAGCAGACAGAACAAGTGCTTCGTCATTGTCACCTCGGGATTCACCATCCTCGGCATCATCTACGGCTTCTGGTACAAGAACTTTGGACCCGGAAGCAGCGTCGACGGGGGGTCAGCAGCGGCGTCAGATGGTGTCTTGGGAATGCACTAGTGCGTCAAGATGGGCTTCCTCAACAATGACAAATTCGTGCAGCCAAAAAGAGTGACGAAGAAAGGAAAGTGGAGAAATTTGCAAAGCAAATTGTAGTAGTGGTGCTTATGCCTACGTACGTGTTGAAAAAAGATTGAGAACGCCTTATTTTAAGAGGCAAGTGAAGGTTGACTTTCTTGCCTGCTAAATCGTGGCTTCCTGCATTCTATATACGCACATAAATGAATCTATATCTCTATATAAAGTCATTCCATGTATATACGTCAAAGAAAGAATCTCACTGAGTGTGCATACGAGATGCGGCAATACGAATTAAGCATCGTCTGTCTATTTAGTCCACAGCTTTGTCGAATATATTGCATACACGGTAACGTCTCAATTTGACGGTATCGTTAAATCGAAAGCAAAATTATCGTTTGATTGAGACTCTACTGTAGTTCAATGTGCAAGGAGCCCAAATGGAATTATGAATACATACTGATTGCCACTTGCTTGAGTGCGCGTCTTGGGCCTTATCCCTCGAGGCCTTAGAGACACCTATATACAGCGTACACGCCGTAAAGCCTGGATTTGTCATTCAACTCTTGTAGGGTAAAAAAGCAGCCAAATTATGGCTAAATCAATACTGTACTGTAATAGTGCTACATTGTGAGTACGGCAGGAACGACAGCCTATGCAGTATTCAAAGAGACAGCTGAACAGAAGAAGTTTTTGCCTCCCTAACAACGTTGGCTTCTTTCGCTTCTCAACAAAATTATGCAATAAAAAGGACCCTTTTCAACTGCTGCCTTCACATTATTTTTTTATTAGTCATGTACAGCGCTACAGAAGTGTCTAGTCCGCCCAAGTTCGAACGTCGTCACCCTCATGTTCTCGCATAAGTTGTACTCCGGCCACCCGCACGACGACGTGGTGAAAGTCCTCATATTGGCTCTTCACGAGGACGCCCCCAACGTTCTCTCTCTCTCTCTCTTTTGTGCTATTGACATAAGGACTTTATGATGCCTCACCAACAGTGGACCTAAGAGACTTGAGAATCTCTCTCTCTCTCTCTCTCTAGGTTGAGGGCATTGCAGCAAAGCCTCTTCTCACCCCTCACTGCGACGTGAGCGAAGACACACTCGAGACCTTTGACATGTCCTCCATGTCACAAATCCCTCAGGATTTGAGTGCTCAGCAAGGAGGATTCCTCGCATCAAAGACGGTTGAGCTTAGGACCATTTTTTTTTGCAACCCGCCTTTATTTAACTTTTAGCTAAATTCCTCATGGTTGTGCGTTTCGGTAGCCGGTCACTCCTACAGGGTGCACCATAAATCAGGCAACACCTTTTGTGTAACAGTCCTGTGTCATCCGGATTTGTTTGCCAATTGTGGACCTGCTGTGGGTCACAAGTGCGGTCTCACTTTTTTGCGCAATTATTCGGTCAAAAGCGAACATCCAGTAGCGGCGGATATGGACATCAGGCGCGCGTTCACGGTCGGCATTGAAGGGCATCATCTTGATGTCGACGAACTCATGACTGACGTCAAGTCAGACTTTCTCGTGGGGGTTGTCGGTGGCCCCGTTCACCTGGACGAGGGCCAGGGCAAAGTTTTGGGCCGTTCTTTTCTCTCTCGTTTGGAAATTGCGACTCTTGAACTAGTACAACTGTACTTTGGCTGAGTGGAAAAGGAAACTTTTTCGCTATTTCTGCGCCCCACTTCTGCTCTATTTCTGCTGTCCCCACAAACGTACATGAACATGTAGGTAAGGATCCTAGACTGACCTTTGGTCTCTGTCACTCGTGACGTGAGCTCGCCTTCACTTTCCAATAAATCATTGATGAAAAGGAAGAAAACAGAAGAGCCTGAGGAAGAAAGTTCTTGTAAAAGTCTCAGTCCAATATTTCTGTGAAAAAACTTGCTGGGAAATGCCACTGGCACATGAGGGAGTTGACTACCGGCACAGGTGCATTATTCAGAACACCACTGCTTTCTTGTACCGGGCTGGCTTTCATGATCGATCAGTAGAAAAGATCAAGACTCTATGGCGAATGACGGCGCCAATTTTGGAGGAAAGTTTATTCGAAGAGGTTCAAAGTCAGCACAGAAACGAAGATTTTCCTTTTCATTAAAAAAAACCAAGCAAAGGTACACAATTCCACCTCTCTCAGCCCCGTCAACAGCTTCGAGTTGCAAGCGTGGGATAATATTAACTATACGTACATTAACGACTCATACTGTTGTAGTACCGTATGCACCTTCCCTGGACTAGACTGCACGAGGGTCACATCCCAAGGCAGTAGCAACCTGGGCATCATTTAATTCGTTACCAGGACCGATACTTCCGCCATCAGTGCAAATCTTCCTTCGAATACTTAAGTATTCAAGTTCAAATACTAACCTCAGTTGAACATTTAGTTTGGTGACTGAAGTGCGTTTAAAACTTGGTGACTCAAAGATACAGTTCCTTCCTCAAATTTTATCCATAACAGCCTTAAGCACTGTCCACTTAGGTTAACCAGGATGCAATCTTATGCATCCTGGCAGGAAAAAGAGCAACAGAAGCACTCTAACGAGCAACGTGAAAATCTGACTGTGAACGAAGGAGAGAGAGATGCTACTGCTTCCAGGACATTAATCCAGAGCAGTGACAAGAAGAGGCGGTGGCAGAAGAAGTAACTCATGTTGCAAATTGTGTCTGACATAATCAGCTCAAGGAGCTTCTTCTGTCATTCTATTCCTTCAACCAGCGATTGGTACCTGTTTCACGGCTATGTTCTTACTCCGCCGAGAAAAGGGGTCCAAGACAGACAGACGAACAAAGCTCCATTACAATAAGGCTAGCACATCGCACCCGCTTCGCTGGGTGGGAAAAGTGCCCCTAAGGTGGTAGAAACCAGCCGCGGACTGACGGACGGACGATGGCTGGGTACTGCCAATGTGTTCCATTCACCAGGTGCCGTGTTCACATGCCGCGGAACAGGGCCGCAGAGGCCAGCAAGCATGCGAAACCATTTGCCGGATGGATGACGGGTGAGAATGACCAGAGGCACTGGCCAGCATGGCTGGAGAACCACCCAATGGCACTGCCGAGGAAGCGGCTAGAGCTGTCAGCACCATGGCAGCATTATTGGGAACTTGAGACAGACTGCCTTAACCTGGCGGCTAAGGAGATATTATACAGATTCTTCGCCTTTTGCTTGTGCCACCCAGACTGAAGAATAGGTGACTTCGACATGATCGTGCCGGCCTACTATGACAATCTGCACATGCTTCGGCACAATGCCATCAGACCACGCATCCACAACAACACTTTCAAAAGGACTCGCATGCTGCCCACCTTCATGTGCAACAACCCACACTGGCTTGAGAAAGCAGGACCAGCAAGGTGCATCCTCCAGGAGATGCTCAAAGAGGCGGACAACTGTGAGGACAAAAAGATCACCAACTATGCGACCTTGATGAGACCTAGATGCATAAGTGAAAGGTGAAATAAAATCAGTGAACAACTGGGAGAGCGAGTTTGAGAGAGATGGAGAGGATGGAGACGTTTTGTCCTACCTTGAAGTTGCACAGGGCAGCTTTCTTTTGCTTGAAAAATTACTCAATGACAGATTCCTCCATGATGAGTTTGGTCAATGATCAATTTGTCTAACCTTGTAGAGGTACTTTACCCATGCCAGTCCATCTTGGTCTAGCTGGCTAGACCAAGTCAAACGTACGAGGAAGAGACAGTATGACTTGGCTTATGCAGGCAGACAGACAAACAGAGAACATAAAATTCTGCGCTTTATATACATAGATTGAGCACAACTTTTTCCGTGACAACACATGGCACCTAAGCAGTTTTGCGTGATTTGTTTCGGGCCGATGCTCGAGAGGACAACAAGAGGCAGCTTAGACTTTCAAGGTGTGTAATAACGCAAGGTTCTCAATCAACAAAAACACAAAAAGAACATAGGAAAGGAACATGAACGTTGGTGTTGCACGAACACTACTACCATACTGCATTCTTCCTTAGCAAAGTGTTCCTTTCAATTCTGTCAGACAGACCTTCGAGATCGCTGCCGAGGTCGGTGAGACCTCCGAGGTTGCTGCCCAGACTCCCGTCAGGCGGACTTCCAAGATGTCCCCGGAGGTCTAGAATCGAAGCAAAGATTCTCCTGCAGAGATTCTCGTGTGGACAATCTTCACAGGAACGAGAAGAGCTTCATCATGGATGCTTTCATCAAAGAAGGCAGCCAAACGACTCTTGGCGAAATTGGTCCAAGGTTTGAGATATTACACCGAGAGGCCAGGTCGAACTTCGACAAGAAGTATCCTGATCTCGAGAGGGGTCGAACTGAAGATCAAGTGAAGCTCAAGATCTACAGCGTCCACCTTGCAACTCCTGGGGAAGTGGCTCAAGACACAAGAACTCTGCTCATCTCAATGACCGATTTGGACAGCACAAAAAGTTGAGGGGACGCTAAAGCTAGAAATCGACTTTGGACAGACGCACAGACAGACGTACACAAGGGCCCTCGCGTATACTTTTTTTTATCTAGTAGATATTGTAAGAGGTGTATAATGCATAGCAACAGTTGATCCACAATTGTTGACTCCCCCAGCTGTAGGGTAATGTCCCCAGTGTAAGGCCTCTCCAATGAAGGGCCTCAAAGAGCATGTTTTTTTTTGTCACTGCAAGTTCGCCATTGTTCACTGGAAGGATGGTCCTGACAGCCTTGTGACAATCCCCCACCATTGCACAAAGTTTATCTGGTCCCAGAGGATGTTCATCCTGCGCATGCTGTGTGATTCAAACTAAATGTGATAATCTGTTGATCGTGAGTTCAACATTTTCGGAAGGAGACCAGTGAACATTGGCTCAAATCTAAGCTGATCAAAAGTTGTTCTGCTTTCGCAGGCCCATGTTCACAATACCCTCACTCTCTCAGTTCCAGAATAAAGAGAACATTTAATGTCTCTACTGAAGCACAAGTAGCAAAAAAGATATCCCACGAGGAGACAAAGCACAGGGGATGCTGATATGCAAAGTTCATCTCAGATGACCCGGGCAGACCCTGTCACGGACCAATTAGACTTCGTGGGCAAAGTGGACTTCATTGCGGACCGAGCATTGTGGACCACCAGGTCCATGGAGCATTTTCTTTTTACTTCTTGTGCTACAGCTTTTTTAAGAAGTGTATGAACTGTTCTCTTTTTGATAAAATTGTGAGTTTATGCAGTGTGTGGTTGAGTCTGTGAATAAAAAACAAGTCTTCTGACATTCAGCGGTTCTTAAGAGTCACTGATCACCTCCCTAAAGTGTAGCATTTGCCAGCACTCATTTTGGGTCACCCTGTAGCACCAGCGTCAATATGCCTTGACCTGCTGTGCAGTCTGGAATGCACCATTGCCAAGGTCTGCAAAGTGGAAATCTAAAGCTTTCCAACTTACGTAGGTGGATCGAGAGAGAAGACGCCGCAGGAAAAGGTCCCAGAAAGGCTCTCAGCAGCTCCTTCAGTGGAGAGGAGACTTTTGCTGATCCAGCTCTGGCACTGGCAATCAGGGAACTTCAGGTTACAACCAGACAATAATTTTGCTTGAATGCTAGCAGAGTGCCTGGCGCAGCAAAGGCTGAAAGAGAAGCTTTACTCATTTTTGTGTCAGGCCTGGATATTTGGGCCAATGCCGGATTAACTATGCCCATAGGCCCGTCAGGCCAGTCGCAGGTGATCAAGAAATTTCAGCCCGTCGTCACTATTTCTTAGTATAAAAAGGCAGGGAGGGGCAGAGATCTTGAAGGAGAGAAGCGGGATGTCCTGAAGGGGGGGGGGGGGAGGAGGGAGCATGAGCACTGTTGCACCTGAAAAGTCACTGTAAGCAGCATACCTTTTTTCATAAATAAATTAATTTCTGTAGAATATATCAATTTATTTTACATACAAAAAAGTACCTGGGCTCCTGTTGTCATTGTCTGTAAAATACTGAGAGGAAAAAATTTTATTGGTATGAAAAGTGCTAGAGCAAAATGTTCACCTGACATTTAACTCTTGCTACCACTGCATTGGCCAATCCGATCCGTTTTACTGCGTCACAAACCAACCCAAAAGTAATGAGCAATGTTTAAAAGCAAGACCAAGTAGGAACCCCCCCCCCAAAAAAAAAAAATGGAAAAATGGAGCCCGAGACACATGTCCAATTTTCTTGATGCAGAACTAAAAAACCAAGAACAGTGGTGAGCTCACGGGCTGCCCATGGTTCCCTGTTGAGCCTAAGTGAGTAAGTAATGAGGAAAGGCACCTCATCTGCAAATAAATTTTCAAGTAACAACTTTTTGTTGTTCATGAAGACAATGGACCTATCGAAATAAGCAAAAATCCAACATTTTGCTCTTCTCCCCTGTATCGAAATTTGACGGGGCAAGATGAGGCAAGACAAAAGTAAAGCTTGCAAAAGAAGCTCGTAAGCTCAAGTTTGACAGAAAAGAAGTAGTCAGAGGTCACTCCCCACGTATCTCCTTTCAGTTATTACTGTTACTAATGTATATGACATAACTTCTAACTAACAGAAGATTCTGCATCCGCACATCACTCTGATCCTCCTTCCGCATGGGGCAGGCCTTGGCTGTGCCTTCACCCATCAGGCACGAGCTACCACTCTGCTGACACGTGGACAGGGTCTACACAGAGAGGATTGGCGGAGGCCTCATCAACCAGAGAAAGAGTGCTTGAAATTCCATCCAGCTCTCTAGGTGAGAGAGTAGACTGACCCTCCTGGCCTCTTTGTGACCCTTAAAACCATTGCATAACTTGGACAGGTATCACTACAGTTAACGAGATCAGCTCTGTACTGAAAGGTCATGTTAAAAAAAGATTTGCGTCACTTGTAAGTACGAGTTGATGGCGGCCCATTCAAATGTTTACCCATTGTAGCACTGTGTGTAAGATACAATGTGACAGCAATTGTGGACTCTATGATGCTACATCCATTGAACAAGTTACCAACTTGAGTACAGTAGATTGGGGTTTTTCGTTTCGATTGAGTCAGCTTGCACCCGAAGTGTAAACAGTAGCAAATCTTTCTTGAAACCAGATTTCTAAATTTTGACTGTGCGGCACTTTGTAGAAGATATTTTTATGCCTCCTGGTCAATCCGGTGGACCAGGCAGTGGTTGCCCTGCTCCAGAGGCTGCCAATTGTCCAGATATAGCAACACCCTGCATATACTGACAATTTTCTCTGCTCCTGAAGTTGCCAGTATACTCAAGGACCCCTGGGGATATTTATTATCCGGTGAAGGTGAAAAATGTGCCCCAAAGAAAGGTACGGGAAAGAATCTTTGGTCGAGTGATTACAGGAATTCAAGAGAGCAGCCGTGCCTCAGTTAATTAATTAGGTATTCCTACTAAGTGAGGCAGGTACACACACGGCAGGGACAAAAATGTGACTACAGTTAATAGAACAAGTCTGTCCACATTGGATGAGCTTCAGATGACCAGAATCTATGGTTTTGGTGTGCAACCTGTGGTGAAGAATTCGTGGCTTACGATAGTTTCCGCTCGTCTTTCAGTCTATTGTTGTGTGTCGTGAATTGTGCGTGTGTGGGGAAAAAGCAGGAGTGCCACTTTGAGTGTGACAAGACTTGATCATGGAGACTTTGCCTCAGAGAGACGCAGACTTGGGTGAAGCTATGATCATGACTGAATGGGTCTGACTGGAGTCCTGTCAGGATTCCTCAATGATCTGGGACCAACACTGGGTTTCAGGGTAAAAGGATACCTTATTGGTCTACTCGAGGGGACGCATACGATTTATCTCACACGATGATCGTGCCGGCAACAACTACTTAACCAATCTGCTCCTAAGCGGATGCATTCCTCCAACTATACCATGACAGTGCAGAGAGAAGTGTGTTGAGATAGGAAAGTTTTGCCAGGAGGTAGTCTGGCCAACTGGTACCTGGATGGAGGAGTAGGAGAAGCAGCAGGTAGAGTGAGCGGTGGCTTGGACAGAGTGGGAGCAGGAGGAGGCAGGCGAGCTCGTCCTGGGGAGCTCCTCCTGATGACAGATGAAGGAGGTAAAATTTGCCTCGTCTTCCACGAAGCAGAGGTCCAGTTAAGATGGAAATTTACATTCTCTGAGAAAGTTCTACCGCCTTCTCCCTGTCCTTCCATTGTATCCCTTCCTCCAGTACTGAAGTCCAAGTCCTTGGTCTGCTGCTTCTCCCTCCATAATTCACAACTCAACAAAAGACTGAAAGACGTGCAGAAACTATGGCAAGTAACGAACTCTTCGCCACACAGTCGATGCCCTTCATTTGCTCTGTCATTTCTTCTGGTTTGTTGAGAAACTCAAAACAGAGCAGCAAGAAGTGATTACAAATATAGTTTGTAACCATCTCGGACACACGAACAATGCACAATCCCATTTAGTTTTATTCATATTCGTCATCCACGTACGCATCTCACATTATACGACGCTAGCCATCAGCTGACTCGATGAAACTGTTTGGTTTTCCTTTGCTACTAGTCACAAGAACTGGCTGCATCAGACAAGGCCAAAAACTGAAAAGTTTAGGATTTGACCGAGTGCATCTTAGCTTTGTTACCTAGTGTCAAATGGTGAAGATGTGCTGAAATGGGTTTCACACACAATTTTTTGACCCCCCTCCCACTCTTGCAGTAAACTTTTACTACATGAGATACATACATAAGAACATAACGAGGTGTTCTGGTTTTGAAGGCCCTGGAATCTATAAACTCTGTAGTACCATCTAGAGAGTAACCCAGCCAAGTCAGATCTGAAATGTTGACCCGACATCCCTATTTACTGTGTTTATAGAACTTTGCAGACGGAAAGGCGAGCCAGAAACTCTTTATTTTTTAATTTCATTTGCCTAGAATGTCTTCAATTGGTCTCTTGCAACAAGTCTACGACGCCAGAAGAGTTTTTATAAAATGACCTAGCCTGGACTACGTACATCTTACTTTCATTTACATGCCAGTGCCGTTAGCTTAGGCAGATCTGTACTACGTTATGTACACATATGAAGCAGTGTGAAAGTCCTTTGAGAGAGATCTGCATGATTGCTGGAAGTCACCCAACGGTAAGGAGAGCAGGCGAAGCCTTCATCGTGTCAGTGCTGGGTGCTGCTCGCTTGGTCACCTGCTTATTTTTAAGTCATTTCTCACCCTACGAAGTGCAGCTGCTGTCCGTAATTCACACGCCATGATTGCTGTTGTTCCCATCCAGCACGGAATCCCATTGCTTGGACTTCTAGGTACTACCAATGGTGCACAAGGATTTTGGCAGAACCTTCGAGTACAGTAGTTATCCACTACACTACACCGGAATAACTCGTTGTGCAATTTTTAGGAGCATATTTAGCACACTTTTACGAGCTGTACGGCACGGTGGCAAATTTCCATGATTGAGTCTGGCCTAAGCTTAAACTTGCTCTACAGTATGAATCTGTAGTATAAGTACAAAGAGGGTTAAAGCAAGGTGACTGAGCTCTGGCAAAAGTTATCATGCGGATTTGGGCAGATTTTGTAGTGTGATGAGATTTCTGGGGCAATTTTTTTTCTCACTAAAGTGACATTAAAATGAACAACTGAATCAGCACCAAGTTTTACCTTAAAACTTGTACACATTTGACATCTGCTCTTTGTGCACTCCTCCAACAGCAGTCATCAGATCTTGACTGCCACCTGATGAATGAGAGCATCTGCAGGATCGACAACACCAGCAAGAACACTGCCAGCTGTATGAGGCTCCAGATAATGCTTCGTTCATTATAGAGAGCCCAAATTTGATATTTAGTCCAACAATTAGTCAAGGATCTGAAACTTGATTACCCCAAGTCTAACTTTGTTCGAACCCAGCAAAATATGCACAACGACTTTTCTGACTCCAGTTAATATAAAAGTATACTGTAGAAGTAGCGACAACAACAGACAAACAATATCATATCCAGCGTGGAGCCCTGAAAGAAAATGACCAAGAGCTGCTCAAACTCCAGACTCCATTTGAGCAGGGCTTGGTGAGCCAGGTCTTCAGGTATGTTGGGGTGTGTCATAGACTCCTTGCTGGATTGACCTCCTGGGAGCTTTTCATGGTGAGCTCTCATTTTCTCAGGTGAGAAAAAAGACCACAACGAAGTTGGATGACAGGAGCAGCTTGCAATTGGCCAATGTCACAATGTTGGAGCAGCTGGTTACAAAGGTACACATTTCTACTCTACGTCATGAGCAGTGCCCTGTAGTCATGTAGTACAGTAAGTGGAGGCCTTCATCTCTAGGCTGTACAGTTTGAGCCATAAGTAATTTTTGTGGGGACAACTTCACCGTATACGCTGTACTGGAACCCGATGAGGGGGAGCAGAACCTCAATTACGCGCACACATTTCACATCAAAATTCCCACTCAACGCATTCTACTGCAGTGCATGCAGTGATGTTTTCATTCCCATAAAGATTACTCACGACAAGGATTGTACTGGAGGCTTATCACCATTACTTTTCAGTGGTGTTAAGGAAAAAATGCAAAATACTTTTCGTCACTGGCTCGCACCACGAAGTAAAAAATGTGAACCACACAGTGAACTTTATCAGATACAACTTGGACCTCAACTTGGTTAGCTGACTTGTGTCCATTGTGGTTAATTCCGAATTTCGTTGAGATAAAGCAGAACGTGATGAGCTAAACTAGTGCAATGAAAACTTCGCATCAGATGTTCAGAAATTTGCCAATTTTTTTGCATGTCTAAAATGTATCTACAATCACAACATACAGGGTGGCGCACGAAAAATGCAATCCTCGTAGGGGACATTCAGTTTGAGTGTGTTGGCGTACAGAAATGGATCACACCTCGATGAAAAGCTTAGTCTTGTCATGTTAAGAAAAGTGGCAAGAATTTCTTAAATTAATTTTTCTACTTAAAATTGAGATATCTTTGATCTTATTTTTGCCTGAACTCGCGTAGCACTGAAAGAATTTTATTTACTAAGATGTGACCATAGTGACTTTCACGCCAAGCTTTCAAGCGAAGACCATTGGACTCTTATTTACTGTGCAATTAATCTCACAGCGAGCAGATCATTTTTCTGTGGTCAATTTTTATAGGGCTATAACTTTTGACTGGATTAAGCTAGAAATGTGTTTCGGCCCGAGGTAGAGAGCTAAGGATTTTCTTTGAAACAAAACTGATACCTACTTTTGCTCTGTTTTTGCTCTTCGCGAAGGTCGACCTCGTGGCCCTCGTCCTGGATGAGGGCGAGGATTACAGCAACCTTTAAGTCGGTTTTGCCCTGAGACATGAAGCAGACTGCGGGGAAGGTCTTCGCGACTGCGTCCTTGACGTCGCGTTTCCGCATTCGCGACAGTTCCGCTTCGCCGAGGTGGGCGACGACGTCCCTTGAGTCAACTTCGCCGCCCTCGACCTCGAGGAGAAGGAGAAGGAGGAGGAGGAGGAGGGAGACCGAGGCCTCCAGCTGGGTAGTCAAATGAATCGACAATGACCGAATCAGGGCGATTATTATTATATCATATAAATATTTTCCGTTCTACTCCTACCGTTCGAATCCAGGCGGTTAATTCAACAGACATCTGTTCGGGGCGAAGTTGGTAGTGGGCACGAGGCGAGCCGGTTCATAAAATCTCGGGACGAGCCACGGATCAATCCTTTTGGCTCCCCACCTCTAATGTGGAAGCACCTTTTAAACGTTGTAGATCCTAACGGCTTTATCTGCGAGGGGTCGCGGGGAAAGTCTTCCCCGCGTGGTCCTCGTGGTTGATGAGGATGAGGGCGACATCGGCTTCGACACGTTCCATAGCTGCCAACCAAGTGTTCTGCGGACTCGACGAAGGCTATACTAAGTTTGTCAAACTTACGGTTGTGGGTGTTCCTCTGGAATGTTGCACGTGCAAGCTAACGATAGTAGCGTCCCTTTTTGCTTACGAAGACTAAAGTCCTCCCTAAGTACTAAGTACCTTGTCCAGTGATGAGGATACTAGGGGATGTGCGGAATCTACGTTGTAGCGAGTCCGAGTCGAGTCTCAAAGACCATTCTATTGGTGAATCTATATTCCACGCAAACTGTCCGTATTCCATGCAACTTTATGTTGATCAACCGCCTGCTGGCCAGCCAAAAGCCGGTCAGCGACTTCCTTCCCACTTTGTGCAGCCCCCTCACACACCTAGCAGATGATTCGCAAGGAGGAACACCGAATCCGAATCCGAATTGACTTCAGTAGCAGTTCAAAATTACATAAAGTGTTATATTCGAGGACGCAAATTTTGACTTTACAAGGATTCGAGAAACAATGCCCAGAATGGGCCCACGACCACTGGGCCCTGGGTCTACGTACGATGAGGACGAGGGCGACGACGGTGTCCATCTCCACGGGTCGTCATTGCTGCCAGTCAAAAATGAATCGACAATGACTGAATCGAGGCGATGAAAAAAGTCGATTAGTATTGAGGAAAACTCCACGGCAGGCAGTCACTTGAAAGGCAACGTAGGCAATTTTACATACTTTGAAAGAAACTTCCCCAGAATTAGGCAACTCCTTCTTCGTCGACGTTGATCTTGGCGAGCTGTTGCCGGAGGTCGGGGCTCACGGCGTGGGCCCACCCCGCTTCTTGGCGGCCCTCCAGGCACTCGCCACACCGCTCTCCTAGACGTAGCTGCCTGTAGAATTCTATGAAGCGTCTGTCCTACCCAGTGAATGCACTACTTGTTACCAGGATTCTTGTCGACTCCACTCTCTCCTCTAAGACTCTGAGTGGCAAAGACTCAGACTCTGGCAGAGTCTGAGTCTTTGCCACTCTGTCTGTGTCATCATTGGCTGGCTGATGGTAACTATGAGACCAAGCACAGACCAGCTGTACAAGGACAGGAGGAAGTTGGGGTCGGCAGCAGCAGTGGCAAAACTTGGAGAAAAGAAGCAGCAGGACATGAGAAATGACATAGTCAATGGAACTGAGCACCTCACCTGCGAATTCACAACATTCGTCAATGCGCAGTGCTTAAGTATACCGCGCAGAATCTTCTCGTAGGGCACACGGAATGTCACTTATACCGAGAATGGGGCGGCCATTATCAACTGGACCATCACAATAAGGCTGAGAGTTATTTATATAGGTTGTATCAAGAACCAAAATCTGTAGACTACTCCTTTCCCATTGCATTGTTTCATGTGATGGCAGAACAAACATTGGAGTTGGAGCTTTCATAAACACCGAACTGGAAGGGAAGTGGCACTTTTAGAAATATTCCACAAGTGACATCCATGTTAAAGGACATCTATTTTCTCCCCCTTCTGACAGAACACAATTTTGCAGTCATCATCATCAGACGACTCAGCTTAGCTGTTTCGCATCCCAAGCTCCTTAATATCCTGGACAGAGGAACATCCCCCCAGTCACTTTTAATACATTCGAGTCAACACAGAAAGACGAGATATATCTCATTCTCTCCCACCAGCTCGTGGCTCATGGGGACACCCACCCAGTCCTGCACCGGTCACATCAACTTGGTCGTCCCGGACAATGGGCACAGACACCCTGTGGCCACCACACGCTCCCACTGCATTGGTGACATCTTGTGCGCCACTTCTTGGCCCAAAATTGCAAAGTGCCCTCTGGTGCATGACAAATTGCTGTGCCTGAAGAGATCGGAAAGCTACAACCCTCACCCACCGGCTGCCTCTTGAGCGATTCGGGGCTGGCAAAGACGTCTTTGCGGGTGAGGAAAAACGGCGAGGAGGAATCGATTTGAGCCCAGACTGCTCTTATTAAAGGTGGATGAAAAACTTTAGGGGGAAAACATCAGTCTCTTTTTCAACATAACCCTGGTTGACCTCGACGCAGTTCTTTTGGCTGTACCAACCACTTCTCTATGACAAAGAGGCGGCCGTCCTTGCTTTGGTCCCCGGAGAAACCCCTGGCTTTCCTTGCAGTCCTTTGCAGCTACAGAGACGTCTCAAAACAAGCATTCATGCAGTCCCGCCTCAATTACTCGGATGGACCTATGCAGTGAGGCATGTTTTTAATTGTACGCTGTATTAAGTGAGGTATGTTTTGAAGTGCATTCTGTAACTAAGTGAGGCATGCATTAAGCGTATCCTGCTTTAGGTGAGCATTTTTTTAGTGTATTCGGTATTATGTCAGACATGTTCTAACCGTATTCTCTGCAAAGTGAGGCATCTTTAAGTCTTTTTATCTTCTGTGTTGGGCGATCCATGTACACCGTGGAGACAAAAATGGGTCTGGAGTTAACGCTATACATGAACATTGGTCCCTGAAAATGTGTTTGAGCCTGAGTCAACAGAAGCCTCTCATTCCAATTGCTCGTGGCCTCCTCAGGAACGCATGAGAGCACCAACAAGAAGTGTCAAACGTGGAGAGACAATCAGTGAAGGAATTTATTGCCCATCATCGTCTTCTGCTGACTCGTGTTCCACTTCCTGCTCCCCAGAGCCGAGCTGACTGATGTGATGCTCTGGCTGTTATGGCAACTAGTAGTGTTGTGTTTGACTCAGCCCTGAGTCGGATTGGGCAAGGCTCGAAGCATGGCTTTTGGCGATTCGGACACCATTTGGGCGGATTCGGAAATGAGTCATATACTCGTTGTCAAGTGATTCGAATCGTTTGCCATTTCTAATCAAGTCAAGCCTCCATCAGTTGGAGTCAATGAACAGAGTCTCCGTCTTCTACTTCAAGTCATTCTTTGCCGAGTCAGTACAACACTAGTTAACCCGATCTGATGAGCCGACAGAGCTTTTTGTGCACAAGCCTCCCACTCAGGAAATGTTCAGTGACGTCACCACCACTGACTTTGGTGGCTACGGTGACTGGTTCCATGCGTGGCTACATTCATGCATCAAAAGGGACTAACGTTAGTCCCTTTAAGTGAAGTTGCGGTTTACTGAGGCAGGACTGCGAAACCTTTGTTGAGTCCTCGTTGATCAGCCGCTCCTTTTTCGAGCTTCCAGTGAAGAAGGATTGTGCATTTGGTTGCTTTCTTTTGAATGACATCATTATCCCACGTCACCAACAAAGAAGTGACGAGATAAAGAAAAAAAACCCTGGATCATATCTTAAGAGTGCTTTTGTTCGTAAAAAAATTAACTAATGTATAGCAGCAGTCGTGCCTGAAGGCGATTCCTCCTCGTGGTTTTGTCACCCCGAGCTGAGCCCGACGCCACCGCGGGCTCTGACGTGATCACGTTCGAACGTGACTAATTCCCAGTGCTTCCTCTTCTACTTGCTGTTGGTCATCAGGACGACCGTCGAGGACCCAGAGGGGGGATCAATGCACTTCGCCTGTTTGCTGATTCTGCCTCCTTTCCTCCTTGGTTGCTGTTTGTGCACTGCAGACAGAAATGGGGGGGGGGGGGGGGGGGTCCCCCCCCCTTTTGTTCGCAACGCCGAGCACCAACCCACCAAATTGAAAAAAAAAAAACGAACGCCACGTTATGACGCAAAAAAAGCACACACCA
>JAAUXU010056101.1_pt1 | contig 41292 bp, 52 predicted proteins | sample 7278151 | NCBI WGS metagenome assembly JAAUXU01 (sample SAMN14350113, study PRJNA611818) | marine sediment metagenome | isolation source: surface marine sediment (1.8m) | place: French Polynesia: Moorea | collected 2018-08
ACACAAGAAATGAAGGTGGCATCATCAGAAGTCCCTATAGCGGCTTGCCCCCCCCCCCCCCCAGTTCTACCCCCCTTTGAGCTCTGCATTTTTTGCACTTCTGGGAAAAGCTTTTTTATGCGTCAATCGTAATGAGATTTCTTCAGAAGACGAAACTTAACAAGTCTTTGATGATGATTATCTCAAGAATTACTCCAAGCTGTGATAGAGAGATAGGGATAAGACAGAGCTGCGGGGTCGCCCAATTTCTGCACGTGCAACTCGGGCCTCTCGGCGCAAGTCAGGACAGACTTGTGCACGGAGAGGGAAAAGAAGCTTGAGAGACAATTGATGCCAACTTGGCATCATCTAGCAAACCTGTTTTCCCGGATTCTTTTCAAGGACGTCAAGGCTCTCGTTAGGAATAAAGACCGAAATGCGCAGCAAATTATGGGGGAAAACAATGGTAAACTTGAGTGGGAGGGGGAAAACTTGTAGCTCGTCTTAAGGAGCGTTTGAACGAGTCCTCCACACATGTGGCCAATGCGTGTTTCATCATTTGTCTCAGCTGCTCGCCCGCAATTGTTTTCAGAGGGGGGGAGGGGGGGACGGGGGAGGGGAAGGAGGTTGCGCACATCTCGACGCAGTCGACACACATGGCCGAGCAGTCATTAGACCTCGGGCAAGACTGATAGAGACAGAGGACGCTCACGCTGTTTTCGCCGTCTCTGGTTGCGCCAGAGACGGGAGGGAGGGACGATCTGCAGGTGCAGATGGATCCTGAGCTGCCAGCAGAACGTGCCAATTCGCAACCCCAGTCCTGACGAATCAGTCGGCAGGGGTAGAAGCAGTCTGCAAGTGTAGATCTCTGTCCTTTGTCTCAAGCAGGCCTGCGTTGCCAATCTGGAGGCTCACTTGTAATCTGCAAGCGCAGATCTGTCTCTTTTACTCTCACAGGCCTCAGCTCCGAACCTGCAAGCTCAGGAGCAATCCGCAAGTGCAGATGTCTTGTGCTAATGTCAGGCCCCCCGGAATCAATCTGCGAGCGCCGATTTGTCCCGATTGTCTGAGCAGGTCCGAATCTGCCAGAGCAGAAGCACTCTACTGCCGCAGATCTCCCCAGAGACAGAGCATGGAAGCAAGCCAACAGAACTGACTTTTGCCATGATGGATGACTGCAAATCAAGCGGGGTCTCTCCCCCCCCCTCCCCCCCATCCCCATTTCCCCACCAATGCATTTATCTCATACGATGCATTCGTCATATGTGCGTGCGCGCGCGCGTGTGATGCGAAACACAATGACTCTTCATGGATTTTCCATGGTGAGTTTTCTTTCTCTCCCGCGCACGCACTCACGCACGCGCGCACACACACACACACACACACACGCATTGTGTTATCTAAACATTGGGGCGTCGAGCACAAAGAGAGAGAGAGAGAGAGAGAGAGAGAGAGAATGACGTCGTTATCGCCTATGCATTAAAAGCAAAGCAGCGCTCGAAACAATTCTCGCTCTCTCTCATGAAAATAACCGATTTCCCCATTTTTTCCCCCTCCCCAGCGCCCAAAATATAATCCAGGGTTGGGAGTCTCCGGGCATTCTTGAGCAGAAAGCTAAACAAAAGGGGGCGATCGTTTAAACAGAGATCTGTGGCTCATTTGTATCTCTCGGCGCGCGCGCGCAATTGTTTATAACTGGGGAAATTGTATACAATTTTCAGTGTGAGGAGAAGAACTTTTCTCTGTTCTCTCTCGTCAGGTCCGGGAGCTTCTTCGTGGCCCTCGGGTTGAAGGGGGGGGAGGGAGGGGACGAAGTTTTGTTCAGGCCAGCAGAAAAATCGGGCGAAAATCGGGCGATTTTCGTGCAGATTTCTCATTTCCTTCACAGTTAACAAAGCAATTAAGCCTTCCGCGTGCGCGCGCGCGCCCCTTTGAACGAGATGTTTATTCTGAAAACGATAAACACTGTTTTCTCTTTCTTTCCTTGTGTGTTTTCCTGTGTGTCGAGCAATTTTCCTTTTTTGCAGCCCGGCAGAAAAAAGTCACACAAATGAGGAGAAGAAAGCGGAAGAATCATTGAAAGGTCATCTTGGCCACGCCAAAACTTTCAAAATTTCCAAGCAATGAAGGCCTTTCTCTCCTTTTTGCAGATGTCCTCCAAGCGCAAGTCGGCGCCCACCAGGATCTTGGAGGAGGACGTCCCAGTCTCGCCCAAGGGGGCGTCTCCGGCCGCCGCCGCCACCTCGGTCGGCGCGGAGAATGAAGGCCACGACGCCAAAGACGCCTCCCCTATCGACCTGGCCCACTTCGAGTACATGAGATTGATGGTTCAGCAGCGGAGGTCGATGGAGGACGTCCTCAAGCGGCTGGCGGCCTCCAAGGAGGACGAGGAGGAGCAGAACAACCCCAAGCTGAGAGACTTCATGGCCTGCATCCTGCAGATGATCAAGCAGAACAGCAACAAGGTGGGCTTGTTTCCCTTCCACCCGTAGTTATTGTTGTCGTCGCTCGCGTGGATGCCGGAGAGGCTCCCCAGAGACCTGTACCACACGTAGAGAGCGGAGAGAAAGGCTATTATTGTGAGCGCCATTTGCTCAAAAGGGTTCCCTTCGTGCGTGCGTGCGTGCGTGCGTGCGTGCGTGCGTGCGCCCGAGCTCATCGGTCACGACAAATTGGTCGAGCTGAACAGGTTGGCAGCGAACAAGAACGATAAAAAATGGTCAATGGGTCAACTGAATTAGGGGTATCCCTGGCGGGTGTGAGAGAGGAACCCCCCATTCCCACCCTCCACCCCTCTGTGAGCAAGTATGAGCCACCCTATCATCATCATCATCATCATCATGAGCATTACTTTCACATTAGCATACAACGCGCGCATTCAGAATAATGCAATAGCTGAGTCTGCGCGCGTGCGTGCGTGCGTGTGTGTGAGTGGTCAGGGAGGAGGAGAAAAGCGAACGCAATTTGAAAGCAAAGAGAAGAGGGTTTTCCCCTTTTTTTCTCGAGGGTTGAGTCCCGGGGGAATTTTCCCCGGTCCACACATGTGAGCAGTCCAGCAGAGATTACAATTGAAGGAAAAAAAGCGGGACAACAAAACACGTTCCTTTGCCGCTTTTTCCTGAAATATCGGCTCTTAAGCCACAAGAGGCAATCCTCTTCCGGTCACTGGTGGTGGGTGAGACTCGAGCCGTGACTCGAGTGGGCTCGAATCCGGGCTGGGGTCGCTCAGTATCCATTTCAGGGATTGCAGTAAATACATGTTGGGGCCGGCCAACGGGGATTCTGGGCGGATTTGGCAGAGCGGGAAACATCTGGCCGGGTTCGACTTGTCCTCATTTTTCAGTGATTCCATTGGGATCGAGCAAGCCTCGAATCACATTCACATGCGGAAAGATTCGCCGGGGATTCAGCTTTGTAACACTCATTCAGGTTCAAGATTCCCCTTTTAGTGATTCGACCCAGCAGTTCTGGTCACACAACGGGGGGGGGGAGGGGGAATGGGGGGAATCCTTTTGATAAATATTCCGATTGCTTTCTTTCCCTCCTGGCTGAACCAGCTTTTTGTGAAAAGTCTACTTTCCCACATTTGTGTTTTTGCTCGTTTTCCCCCAATTTTTTTGGCTATAGGAATTAAAGGGGTTTTCTGTGTTCTCTACTCAGAGAGAGAGATCAAAGGAAGATCTTCTTATGCAGATGAGATGATGTCTCTGCCTCTCTCAGCTTTGATTTCATAGTCTGTTCGCCGGCCTTTTTTTCTCCCACCGCGGTTTCCCATATGAGCTTTGACACAAAATAATTTCTCTCCGGACACTGATTGAGGCCCTCATGAGGTCACGCGCGTACGGCAGCGCTGCTGTGCAGCGCAGCGCAGCATGTGCAAACTGGTAACGTGATCTGCGCACACAGAAGCTCTGTTCAAAGGAACAATTGCAGCAGCGGAGAAATAAGTCAAAAGCGCAAGTGACGCAAAGACATTTGAAGACGTTCACTCACACACACACACACGCACACGCGCACACACGCGCGCGCGCACAATTGTAATCCGATCGTTTCAACATGTTTCAGATCTCCGAGATGGATTCGAGTGAAGAAAAGAAGTGGAGAGAGAAAAAAAGTGGCAAAATCCTTGATAAGAAAATCCTATTTTGACTCTTTTATGCAAAAAAGGAGAAAACGTTGGAGAAATGAAAAAAAGGTCTGAATCGTCGCATAACGAATTGCACCCAAAAGGAAGCCATTGAGAGGCGATGTCAATAAGGCCTAAGGGGGGGGGGGGTAGATTTCAGAGGTCCTCAGAGCCACAAAAGCGTGCAACTTGCGGTGCTTTGGAGCTTTTTGCGGCTCAGGGAGCAGGAAGAAAAGTGTGCGCGCAAATAACTGCTATTTCAGACCTCTTTTATGGCGGACAAAACCACTTTATGCAAAGAGGAATGTTAAGAGTCTTCTTCCCCCCCCCCTCCCATTGAAAACGTGCATTTAAAAGAGATATTTTCTCGAAAAAAAAAGTGGGAAAAGACATGCGACGACGGCGGCCGAAAAAACATTTCTTTCGAGGCACTTTTCCGAATCACATTTGACATAAAAGAAAATTGGTTTTGTGTGTGTTCTTAGGCCATTGAGGACGTCACGCACAGAAATCGAGAGGGGGGAGACCCCGACAAGGGGGGGAGGGGGGTAAGGGACACAAAGGCTAATTGGTGTCAAAACAGGATACTGCAAACCTTTATCAGGGAACAGTCAGTTATTCTGCCTCGTTTTCGTGCCTCTCACTGTACAAACAAATCTGGACGTGTAATTATTGGGGAAAAAGAAGGGAGAAGAATCAAAACAATGGCTCAAAAAAGAAGGGGAAGCAGCTGTTGATGCAAATCAAGGTTCACTCCGATAATATCGCGTGCGTGTATTTGCCCCCCCCCTCCTCTAATAGCTCGCAGGTGTACGAAACACCTTGGAGGAGAAACGTTCACGCGTGCCAGCTAATTGTCCTCATCATACTTAAGGCAGCGGCTGCACTCGCACTCCTTGTCGACCTCCCTGAACGCGGCCAAGTTGGGCCAGTGCAAGCGCTCCCTATTAAGTAGCCTGTTGATATTGTAGTGCACAAAAGGAGTTATTTTATGATCAGAAACAGATGTGTGAGGTTTAAGGTGAAGGGGGAAAAAAAAGGTCGTGCTTTGACAGCGTCGCTGTCAAGGGGCGGATTTTGCATGCAGAATCCGCCCGAGTGTGGGGAAACACATCTTCGGGGGTGTTTCTGCTCCAGGGGGGCCCCGAAGTAAGCATCACATTGTTCTTCTCTCCTCCCTTTTGTTGGCCGCCGTCGCCGCCGCCGTCGCCGCCACCGCCGGCTCATTGTTGTTCCCCTCCAACCGCGAGTCGCGCGTCCAAACGCCGTTGAGAGAACAATGACGAGAGTTCCGGCGTTGACGGCGGCGGAGGTCGGGAACAATCGAAGAAGAGCTGCTTTTGTTGTGTCAACCGGCGACTGCGGGCTCGAAACGCCGTTGGCCAGGTAGACAATGGCGGCGGTGGCGGTGGTGGCGGTGGTGGCGGCGACGGCGAAGGCGACGGCGATGACGACGACGATGACGATGCTCTGCTCGGGCGTGGCTGGCCGGCTGGCGGAGAGCTCAGGAGTTGGAAAGCATCCACAAAGACTTTCTTGAAAGGCTTGAAAGGCCGAGGAGAAAGCCAATCACGGCCGGCCAGAAAGTCTTTTGTCGAGAGCATCATAATGCATTCTGGCGAATAGAAGAACTCTTTCAGCTGCCTTTTTCTCCTGGCTCTCCTGATTGTTCCTGGACAGCGTCAGCTGCTGGCGTGGGTCCCACAGCCGTTCTCTTTGACTCACACGATGTGACAGTAAAAAAAAGACAACAAAGTGCGAGGCAGATAAAAAAACAAACTTCAGCTGGAAGAAAAGCCCTCTGCACGAGACAATGATGTCGTCATCAGCCGCACTGAATGGACTCGCCATGGACTCGCCAAGTCTGGGGCGTTTCTGCCCGGGCAACCGCGCCCTCAGTATCGAAAGAGATGGGAGAGCCATGAATAAGTGAGAGAATCGTAAATTCTCTCGGTCGACTAGAGCAACAACAACTCTCTCTTTGTGTGCTCACGCTCGGTGTAGCAGAAGCGCGGTCAGTAGTACATAGAGAAGAAGAAGAACCCCAACGTTTCATGAATTATGGAAAAGCTCTTCTCCGCGTGTGCGCGCGCGCGTGCGCGCGTGTCTTGGCATCATAGCTCGCTTGTTTGTGTGCGTTTTAGCGCAGAGAGGAGACTTTTTGACTCTCTTCTTCCCTTGATCTGTGTTGGCCTTCACTGTTTGCTCGATAGAGAGAAAGTACAGTGGAAGCCGCGTTTGGAAAGTCACGACTTTCCGACGCCGGCCGGCCAAGAGGCGGTTAAATGCGGCTCACACTGTAGTGCTTTTTATTCTCCTCTGTGGGCCATGCACAAAAGGGAGCAGGAGGAGGATAAGAAGCAAGGGAGACTTTACGAGAGCTTGTTGAGGCTGCAAACATCATCTTTTCCCCGACTTTTTCGCCGCAGTGGCTCTGAGGGATAAAAAAGGGAAAGCTCATCAGCTAAAATCACTTGACTTTCCCGTAATTTTGGAGGGGGAAATGAATAAAGGTGATGCTCTTAACAGTACAAGAATCATCTCTCCTTGCAGACGTCATCAGAGGAAAATCCAGCCAAGCAACAATGTTCAGAAGTATCGTCGCAGCCAGCGCCGTCCTCGGTGGCGGCCGTGGCCGCCGCTGCGGCCGCCGCCGCGGCCGCAGCAGCCGCGTCTTCGTCGGAGAACTCTCACAAGCCGCCGATGAGCGTCGCCGCGCCGCCGGTGACCGCCGCCTCCACTTACCACAACGGCGGAAAGATGTTTGACGGATTCCCCTTTTTGCCTGAAAATTCAGCCGCCGCCGCCATCGTAAGTAAAGATCTGTGTGGAGCAGCCAGACTTGACCTCACTTAAAACTCTTGTCAATATTTCACAGTCTTCCATGAGAGACACTCACAACAGACAAGTCTTAGAGGCCGCGGCTGCTCTGTACCAGCAAAAGACCTCGACGCCGACGACGACAACGCCACCACCGACGACCACGACGTCGCTGCAGAGCCAACTGCGTCAGTATGAGAAGCCGCCGTCATTAGTCAGCTCGCCGCTGAACCTCAGTAAGCCAAAGAAGGAGGACAACAACAACTGGGGAGACGCCAAGAACATCTTGGGCCTCTTCAAGGGCAGCAACAGTGTCATTGCTGCGGGCGGACCAGTAGGCGGAGGCGGCAGCGGTGGCGCCGGGGGTGGCGAGGACGCAGACGTGGCTATGGCTGCCATGGACTTGTTCCGGAAGACCAAGTCGATCCTTGGCGGCGGCTCGCCGCAGCATCCGTCGACAGTCGCCTCTTACCAAGCGCAACCGCACCTCCAGCTGCCTCAGCCGTCCTCGTACCACCAGCAGCACTTGCCGGACGTCGTCTCCACCATGCCCAACCTGTCGTACGCCGCCGCCGCTGCGGCGGCGGCCGCGGCGCAGTTGAAGCAACCTCCCCATCATCACCCCCACCATCCGCACCCGCCACCGCCTCCTCCCCCGCCGCCGCCGCTTCCACAGCATCAACATCTTCCTCCAGAGCTGGCGCGATTCTCCTTCGGACACCCGAGTCTCGCGGCGGCTGCCATATCAGCCGCTGCAGCCGCAGCTGCAGCCGCAGCGGCGTCTTCGTCTCCCAACAGCGGTCCCGCCGCTGCCGCCGCCGCCGCCGCCGCCGCCAGGCCCTTCAACAACGGCAACCCGTTCGTGGCCGCCGACCACATGCGCCTGGCCATGGAATACAACAATTATATGCGCAGTGGGGGTAGCGCCAGCGGTGGCTTCTCCCCAGTGGAACACCGACGATCACCCCTCACCGGATTCGCCGCCGACGGCACCAGCGCCAACACTGCGGCGACCGCGGCCACCCACACCACGGCGGCGCACCCGCCGCCTCGCCAGCAGGAGAAGCAGGAGAGCAGGCAGCAGCCTCAACACAACGGCCAACCCGGCGTGGCTAATGGTGGGTATAGATTGCGTACGAGATGTGTGCGCGATTTTGCAATTTTTGCACATCGACGTTGCAGCCAAGATGTTCGGGGCCAAGATCATCCGTCAGGCGCGCAAGGACCGCGACGGCGGCCAGCACATCAAGCGCCCGATGAATGCGTTCATGATCTGGGCCAAGGATGAGCGGAGGAAGATCCTCAAGGCCTGCCCAGACATGCACAACTCCAACATCTCCAAGATTTTGGGTGAGTAGAGCTGGCATTTTGCAACTGGGTGGAAGCTACTTAAAGTGAGTGTGCTTGACTTGTCTTAAATGGACTTTTTTCCCCCTCTTCGTTTCCCATATAAACAAAGGGCTACTTCTTCTTTCTGGGCGGACGCGCCAGTTTAATTCTCGGGAAAATCACCAAACTTTCCTCTCTCTCAGGGCAGAGAAAGTCAGAGACTTGGAAAGTTCTCTTTCAACTCTTTCTCCCTCTAACAAAGTTAGAAATTGACGTCCACTACCTGCAGAGAGACAAGTCACGCCATCTGTCGGGGCTCGGAAAGTTCCCCCGGGCACTTTCCAATGCGGCTCCACAGAAGCATGAACAATGGTGATGATATGTGCGCGGCGTCCTCATTCACTTGCAAATGCTTCTTCTCTGCCGGACAATGGCAGGAAAATGACCGAAAGTTACCTCCTGGAAAGTCGAGGTGGACCAGAACTTTCGGCTGCTCTTTCCCACATCTCGCCAAAGCATTATTTCATTTTTTCCCCCTCTTCTAAAATTGAGGTTCTTATGGCCGATAACTTTGGCATCTCGAGACGCTTTTTATTTATGGTGGTTCCAGCATCGTAAATTGGTCTGAACCATCTCCAGTTTCTGGTCATTTCTCTCCAATGCTTTCCATTTCTCTCGGCGTGCGCGCGCGCGCTGAAGAGCCCAATGTCTGGTGATCAGTCACGCCTCATCGCTCTACAAGGCTATTACTGTTTTTCAACCATCTCCGCGTGCGTGCGTGCGTGCGTGCGCGTGGGTCTTCTTTGGGGGATTCCTGGTGCACTTCCTGGGGGGGGGGGGAGAAAAGATCTCCTTTGTGCCAGGAGAAATAAGCAACGCTCTTCATTTCACATATTTTTTTTCTCTGTTTAGTTAGAGATGGACTTTTTTTGGTTGTTTTGCTTCGACTCGGGTTAGAGATAGATCGCATCTCTTCTCAATGGAACTAATTAGCAGGGAGGGGAGAGAGTTGCAATCGCAGGCTTCATCCGTGTCTGCAGGAGGGGGAGGGGGAAAGAAGAGACAGATCTGACCCCTTTTTTCTTCCCCTTTTCATGACTGTTACACCCGCTTTCTCCTTGTTTTTGCTGGGTGTCACACTGTAAACAACACCTCTATCAGGAGATGGCATCTCCGCGTGCGCACGCGCGCGTGTTATGATGGACATTTCCTCTCTCCGCGTGCACGCGCGCGCGTAATGAAACTCGAGTATCGCTCAAATTGGCAACAATGATGGCCTCGCAGATATTTCACAGGGTGGGCGAGTAATAATTTCCCGCCCAAATTGGCCCTTAAAGGCTGCGAATCCACTCGGAGGAGCCAAGAGACACTTTCATGGGCGAATAAAATCGCGAATTCGCACTTGGCGAAAAAAAGTGACAACCTTTTTCCTCTATCTCTTCCCCCCTCTCCTCAAGCAAATAATTTACCCCCTTGGGAGAGGACGGAAATAAGATATGTTGGGAGAGTCATACATCTACGCAATGGGTGTGTGTGTGTGTGTGTGTGAGATGGGGGGATTAAGCCTCATTGTCCCGGCTCAAAGTTCTGACATGCTCATTCCCCACCTGCCTCCCCCCCCCCGTGCTCACGCATGGCGAAAAATGTCACCCGTGTGAAGAGAGATTGCAAACTTGGACAAGTCTTGAACAGCGCGATCGTGATGAAGTAGAAAGTCTTCTTCTTCACTTTCCATTTTTTAGGAGGCATCTTATATTGCAGCCAAAAAGGTTGCGAATGTGAGACTTAAGTTGCACATTAAAGTTTGGCCGAAAAAGTCAGTTGCTGTGGTAGGTTTACAGGGCGTCCCAGATAAATGCTTCAGTTGGACAAGGTGTTGTCAAAACGTCCCACCCTGTTGATGAAAGATGACTTCGCTGGACAGGGCTGGACGCTGCACAACGATTTATGTACACCCTGTCGATCCTTGCCCAATGTTCTAAGCACAGTGGAGTGTACACAAGGAGTGTACACCCTGTACACTCCTGGCGAAACTGTTCACACCCTGTACTCCATGCTAAAGTGTCGTTACACTGGACACCCTGTGCGCGTAGCTGCTGCTGGAACCCCTGTTGACGCTCGACACCCTGTATGTGAACTATCATGATGCTGTTTTCTGCTTACTGGAGCTGTTGTTGCTGCACACGTATCACCGCACTGCGATATGTATCTTTCCTGCTAAAGCTATTAGAGTGCTGGACACCCTGTTTCCTTCTTGCCAAAGCTATCATAAGGTTGGTCACCCTGTTTCTTCTCTGCAATAACACTGCACACTCATTGCTGAAGCTGTCACCTTGCTTGACACTCTGTTTTCCCCTTTACCATAATACTAGACATTGTTTTTTTGAAGCTACCATGATGCTGGACACCCTGTCTTCGCCTTGCTAAACCCATTATAATACTGAACACCCTGCACTTAAGCTACTTACTAAAGCTGTTGTAACACTTGGAAACTGTCCTAACACTGGACACCCTGTTCCCTCCGCACACTGCGAGCCAAACCCATGACAATGCTGGACACCCTGTAGCTCCTCTTCAACGTGCAGGTGACTTCTTCCTTGCCCACTGTTGATCCGTCCAGAATGAAAAGCAAGCACATGGTGAGCGAACAATTTGTCCATCAGTCTGGTCTCGGCCGTCGGAGTGTAAATTCGCGGACTCCGCGGAATCCGCGCGGATTCCGACGTCACAACCGTCAAGACACATGACCCGGAGGAATCCCGACCCCTCCGGAGGGCAGGAGAGACCGGCAGGCACGCCAGGAATCGTGAACACGCAGCAGAGCTTCTCTGATCGATCATCTTCGCTCAGACTTTTCAATTTTCTGCCTTTCCAATTGCGCGCAATTTCTGCTCAGTCTTTTTTTTCCGTTGCTTCCCCGGAAAAATTTCCGGCGGAGAAAGAAAAGAGCGGAAAAATAATCCGCAAAGACTCCCAAGGGCTATTTTTTCTGACTCACTTTTGCGACATTTTCGGCTGACTTTTTTCTCCTCCTTTAAAATGTTGAAGCCAAACAATTCGTCATATTTTTATGAGCTTTTCCGCCCAGAGGAAGAAAAGAGGGGGGATTGCAAAAGCTGCGGCCGCTCCGGTTTCCCCAAAAACATCCGCCAGAGTGGAAAAAAAGGTACAACAGGGTGTTGCAGCAAAAAAAGCGATTGGGCTGCAGATTGGGTCGAGTCTCCATCCGTCGTCACTGGAGCGTGTACAGGGCGGACCAGCACCAGTCGGCTGCACCTGACACACCCTGTACAGCGCGTCTCACCTCGCAGACGAGTGCGCGCGCGCGCGCGTGCGTGCGGAGGCAAATATTTTCGGGCCATAACAATCTTGAAGCTATCTTATCCTTTGCTTGAAATATGCGAGATTCACGCTCGCTCGCGCGCGCGCGCACGCGCACGCGCTCATTCATAAGACCCATTTTTTTCTTCTCCTTTTGGGCGGGTGTTGTTGTTTTGGGGCAAGAGGAAGAAGAAGTTATTTACTGTCTGCGCTTGACACACGCGCACTTTGGAGAGACTTTCTGGGCTCCATAGATCAAAGGCAAAAGGTTAACTTGTCAGGAGACTTGATAAAATAACACAACAAATGCTTTCCTCCGGGGCCCTCGATACTTTCAGGAAAGCTTTCCTAGCTTTCCTAATTGTCCTCATATTGTCTGTAATCCCTCTTTTCTCTCTATTCATTCACTTAATCTCTCTTTTCTTTCTCTCTGCTTATGACTGTTCCTGATTGGGGAACCCCTGCTGCTTTCACCAGGGAACAAGAAAATTGTGCTTTGTGCACTGCCAGAAGATGGCAGAAAACATGACAGTGCCAGAGATAGCAGAAGTCGATGGAAAGGAGTGACTTTCCGGCACTTTCCAAACAGCTGCAACTTGCACTTGCCTCGGGGGAGAGGGTTAAAACCACTTCTTGGAGTTGAAAAATTGAAAAAATATGCAATGTTCACTCGTTTCAGGCGCTCGCTGGAAGGCCATGTCCAACGGAGACAAGCAGCGCTACTACGAGGAGCAGGCCAAGCTCTCCAAGCTCCACATGGAGAAGTACCCGGACTACAGGTACAGGCCCAGACCCAAGAGGACCTGCATCGTCGACGGAAAGAAGCTGAGGATCTCCGAGTACAAGAGTCTCATGAAGAGGCGCAGGGAAGAGATGAGGCAGCTCTGGTGCAAGGAGAGCACCCGGGGAGGAGAGCATGACGGCTCCGCCGCCGCCGCCGCCGCCGCCGCCGCGGCCGCCTTCGCCACCCCGTCGATGGCACCGCTCTTCGGGCACGACGACGAGGACGAGTCCATCGTAGACCTGGAGGAGGACGACGACGACGAGAAAATCCCCAACTCGCTGGTGGCAGCGCCCTCGGCGCTGTCGGGGTCGGCGTCGCCGGCCTCGTCAGCCGTCTCGCCGCCGTCTCCGTCTGCGTGCTGAAGAATTAATATGCGAATTTTCGTGCAAAAAAAGTTCGCCTCGTTGTGTACGTTAGCTCAAACATTGATTTGTGGCCAAAGAAATGGTAAAAAAAAGAGCGAATAACCAAACTTGGACCTTAGTACTCACATTTTTTGATTTTAGCATGAAAAATATGCGCTTCCCCCCTCCCTCCTTCCCATGAACATGTGTATTTCACCTTTGTTTAGGACCCACACTTTGATATAAGCTCAATGTTAAGTATTTATTGCTTGTATATGATGTTATTTAGCCGAACAATGTCTTCATTTGCATGTAAGCTACAGAAACGCTGTAAAGACTTAAAAGCCATTCTGAGTGTCCTTTACCACATAAAGATCTTTGTTGTTTCCCAGAAAAAGCGGAAGAGAAAAAACGAGAAATAAAGCGCCAAAAGTCCGGATCTTTATTCAGGATTATCTCTTTTCTGCTCGCTCATTTCTGCTTATTCATCTTCCTTTGAATGGAGGCGTCGATAAAAAACATCTCTGTGTGCGCGTGCGCGCGCTGTCACCTATTCAGATGATGGAAGAGGTGTTACATCAATGGAATAGGTAATACATGAAGAAGAAGATCCCAGAAAAACAAGTATTGTGGTCGTGTCTGATCGAGCTGCGCAGATCTTTTTATTCCTCCTCAAGAAGAGGAAAAAGCTCCACTTTTCCCCCAGTTTTTCCCCCTTCTCCATTGAAAACTCACACGTGCACGCATAAAAATTCGTCAAAAAGAAAGTTTTTGTGCACTTTTTGCTGCTTGGAAAACACAGAACTGTCTGATGGCAGCAGGTGTAGGCAATAATAAAAGCTCCATTTTTCCGCCACATTTGGCCTCCAACAGCTTTGACATGGAAAAAATCGGGCTTAAAAATGGGCGAGGGTTGAAGAAGACCCATAAAGTGGGGGAGAGGGGGGGGAAACAAGGCTTTTTGGGCAGGAATTTTAAGGGAAAACGCGTGACATCCATATTTTCGCGCTGACAGCGACGTCAAAATAATATCGCGCCGCAATAGAAGAAAAGGGGGAGGGGGAAGTGAGGAAAACCGTACGCACTTTTTGGCGTCAGCGCCACGCCCAAATGCGTACGATGCAAATGAAGCGCGGGCGCGCGCGGAGGACAAGGTCATGGTGGAGGCGGGCGGAGATGACGCATAAAATGCGTCAGGAAGAGACCGAGACGCAAGCTGTGTTTGGAAAGGGAGAAGGGTGACGAGGGAAAAATGCGTGGGGAGGGAGGCCGCAGGCCAACGGAGCCCCTTTGCTTCTGCCCGCCTACCCTCCCTCCCCCCCCCCCCCTGTGAGCAAGATTGGCGCAGAAACGCGGAGCAAAATCAGGAAGAATCTGGGGCGTCAGCGAGCCTATGAGCGTCAAATAAGTCTGCCAGGAAGTCGACGCAGTCTGCGCCCTCTGTTTCGACCTCACACGATCTCTGCCGAGGCTGCGAGGCCGGCGCTCCGGCCTCTCCGTCTTGACACCGTTTTTTGCGCCTCACACGCGCCCCTCATCTCAACAAATTACAAGTGTTGTCTCCATTTTTTTTTCGCCCACATGACCCTAACGTTGCCCTTGTGCGCGCGCGCGCGTGGGTTCACTTCTCGTCCAGACAAGTTTTATCTCTGTCCGATCGAGGACAGAAGAACAGAGCTTCAGTCTCGCGCGAGACGATCGCAGATTCCCCCTCTCTTTCTGCACTCGCAAAAAATCCCCCAACAACAACAACTTTGGCCAACTCGGACAGTTTCCCTGACTGTTTTGTCCGGCCGAGTTTTCGAGAACCGTTGAGTTGCATCACTGAGGCCGCTGCAGGCCCAAAAGTTCAGTCGGACAATGGTTGTCGAGGCGTTCACTGACTCGAGGCCTGGCAGGGGAAGCAAAATGGTGAGTTTGGCTCATTTTTCACCCAAAATGGGTTAATTTTCCCGCAGACTCTTTAATAAATTTGCACGCAAAATGCTTGTCAATTACAGAGACTCTTAGAGAGCGTCTTCGTCACTTGACGCATTCCTCAGTTATCCCCCCCCCCCCTGGAAGTCGTTCCCCCTCCCCTACACCCATTTTTGGCTGTCTTTGCTGGGATTTTTGAGATGATAAACATAGATTTGGCAGATCTGATTCCGCCAGCGTCTTGAGAACTGACCGCTCCAAGGCTTCACACGCAAATTTGCATGCGAAAACTGAGGCTTCTGAAAGTTGGATGAGGTAGGAAATATCACGTACAGTTGAACCTTGATTCTCGTACGTCAAATGTGTGACATAAAGAAGATTCGACTGTACACACAGATGCCCAGGGTGGCTCTGAAACTCCTGCTACGCCTTCTTAAGGTCACATGTGTGTACCTGTGAGTCTGCTACTTAGCCCTTCTGATCGAGAGAAAAACCTAAAAATCTAAGTAAGATTGAGTAGGACTTCTTATCATCCGACACTTTGAATAGCAGCGCTCTTAGCCAGACCTGAGAGCAGCTACGCACAGCACAGGCCTCACAGGCCTGCGCGTCATCGCTGTCAGCTGATCCTTTGGACGCTGCTTCAAACCAATGTGTGTGGATGTCACTTTCTCCATGTAAAGCTTCAGCAGAATTTTCAGAGCATTTAACTTTAAAGTTTTGATTCCACTACTTTGATCCCAACAGGTTTCTAACAGCCTCCGTTGAGGCCGTGTTTGCAACAGAGGTCGATCCACTGATTCATCATGTGTTTTTTGAACATAATGTAACTGTCGTCGAGTAGAAACTCCCAAAAGTAACCTCATTTCACGGTTATTTGTGTAGCAGGAAATAAGCGCCACCCTGTACAAGTTGGCTTCCGCCACTCGGAATACTTTTGTGTGCAGGATATCTTGATGCCAGCACAAAGTACACACACGTCCTCATACCTCAAATCTTTCTTTTAAGAGTCTTCTTTGTCCTAGCATTTCTTTCAAGCTGGGAATGTTTGTTCTGCTCTAATTCTCAATGCCTCGAGGCCTCCCGGGCCTGGCCTCGCAGCCTCAATGCCTGTATCGCATGACGCAAGAAGCATTGAAGCTCCACCGAGGTCAGAAAAATAAGTGCACAAACACCCGCACCTTCCGTTGTCTCCCTCCCCCCTCTTGAAGGTGTGACCAGAAAACCCCAGCAAAAAGTGCCAAGAAACCCACCAACGGCATCAGACAACCATATTATAGACCTAAGGCAACATTGAATTAACTGTGTTTACTTCGTTGTCTCGCCCCCCTCCAGAAATTGGCGCCAAGAATCTTAATGGAGAGAAAATTAAAAATAAACAAGAAGAATCTCAAGTTTCACTGAGAAGTTTCACGGAATAATCTGACCGAGTGAGGAGTAAATGATGTTTCGCACGCGCGCGCGCGCGCAAGTATGACTAATGTCTCCTTGATGACTTCGGTCGAGGTCGTTGGCCGAAAAATATTCTGATAAAAACGCCTTTGAACCGCGAAAGAGAAGGGGAGGGTCTTGAGGGTCACGAGCGCCAAGAACCAGTGAGGCGACGCAGGAGTTCATTAATTTCGACCCCTCCTTTTGCCTGCAGCCGCCAAAGGAGACGCTGTTGTTAGTGCTGTTGGCGGCCGCGCACGCGGCCCAGGCCTTCCCCGTCGAGCGGGAGGACAAGGAGGCCACGGAGGTGAGGAACAAAAAAAAGAGGGAGTCAGGAGAGGCCTCATGGGCCTTCATTGCCGAGAGAGAAATGTGCATGAAGCATTCTTCTTCCAGCCGCCACCGCCCACTCCGTACGAGTACTCCTATGCCGCCGGGCGCCACCCGGGGGGCAAGCCTGACCGCTACGTGGAGGAGGAGGGCGACGAGCGGGGCGTGGTGAGGGGCAGTTACGCCTACTTAGACCCCAACTGGAAGTGGCAGAAGGTGGAGTACGTGGCAGACCCGGAGACAGGATTCCACGTGAAGAATCAGGACGAGTCGGCCGCCGCCGCCCTCCCGCTGGACACTGCAGAAGTGGCCAAGGCCAAGCAGCGCCACCGGGCCCTGTTCGCCGCTATCGCCGAGCGCCATCGGCGCGTCAATGGCGCGGTGGCAGCGTCGGCCAAGGAGCCGCCGTCCTTGGCGTCCCAGCCGCAGCCGCAGCCCCGGCAGACTCCGTCGCTGTCTCCGTACGCCGTGGCGCCTCTGCTGCCGCACGCGCCGGTCGAGACCGACGCCGTGAAGCGCAAGCGCGAGGAGCACGCGGCGGCGTTCCGGCGCATCGCGGAGGAGCACGCCAGGATCGCGGCTGAGCAGTCCAGGCTGTCGGCGTTGGCGGCCCAATTCGGAGAGATCTACGACTGAACGAACGGTCAAACACATTGAGCAACCCTGGAAGAGCGGAAAACTTACTTATATCTATTGATTACAGGGTGCTTCTTGCATAGTATAAGAGCTGGAAAGTCACTAACAACCGATAGCAAAAGTCCTTATACGCTTATCTGAAATGTGTCATCCTTACTATTGAAAATCATCATCTTTGTATTAGAAATATAGTACATATCTTCGTATTTCGATACACTCTGACTTATGCGTGGTTGTCGGTGGCGTTGGCCAACGCTGTGTCGTTCAAGGCGTCATCGGTGATGACGATGTCGTTGCTGACGTTGCCGCTGCCGCTGTTGAAGCCCTGATAGTGCTGAGGTGCCAGAAAGATCCGCACCAAAAAGATGGCCAGCATGATGAACATGGGCAGGAGGACGATGGCCTTCTTCAGCAGGGTGATGCACACACTGAGGTCCAGGGTCTCCTGGCCGGGCAGCCCGTGGCCGCCGCCACCGGCTGGCATCCTAACAAAACAAAAAGCGACCTCCATGAGGTTCTGTGACTCGACAGACAAGACCACATTCAAGAACAAAATGGGTCGGTTGAAAGATCAGAACTTTCGTCATGCCTGGACCAGACTTTCCATTATTCGGCCTTCATTATAATAATAAAACAGCTCAGCAATGACTCACCTAAAAGTCTGCTGCTCTCGTCACCGCGGTTTTTCCTCCTTCATGATGATTTTCCCTTAAAAAGTTTCCCCCAAGATTGAGTCTTCTCCACCTCTGGCATGATTTTGCGTCCTTGTTTTCTAAGGAAAGTGACTTCTCCCTTTTTTTTCGTGATTTTATCTCTTTCTCATGTCCTCAACGGTTTTTGAGGCTTTCCGCTTTTCTTTCTGCAGCCAGTGAAGGCCCCGCAACACAAACTTAAGGCGCGCTTGAACTTTCACAAATTTGTTCAGAAAAAAACGATCTGCGAAGCAAGCAGAACAGACATTTTGCTTCTCTGCGGCCGAGCTCTGAATGCCGCTGGAGATGCCTCTGGATCAATAACTCATCACAAATTCTGTTACCAACTCGACTGACTTTTCCTCCCGTCCTCGCTGCTCTCGTCGTCCTCGCCCTGGACCTCGAGCCTCCGAGGTTCCGAGTGACGCCGCGTCTGGGATCTCCGCGGCCATCGAGGCCCTTATCTTTATTGTATTTACACCTGGTGTGAGCCCACCTTTTCGGCCATTTGCGGACGCAATCTCAATCTGCGCAATTGGCGAATCCACTGCGTAAAGGCCACTTCCCGAATTCTCTCTTTGCACGCACTGACTGAGAGGGTGGAGGAGACCCCTTTGTCGAGATTTGCGGACAGTGAGAGCTCGATTTAGCCGAGTCGGTCCGGACCGGACCCTCCGGCCGCGGCCGCCCAGAGGCAGGGAACGGGGCTGAAGGAAAGGCGTTCGGCAGCGCCCACAGATGCGACACTGTGTGCGCGTTAAACGAGTTCACCTGTAAGATACAATGTGGGAGCGAGAGAGCTGAGAGAGAAAGGGCTCGCTCGCGCGCACCTTTTCTCTCGCTCGGGCTCTAGACTGAAATTCAAGATAGTCTAGATTCTAGAGCTGCGCTTTCCTAGACAACGTCTACGCATGAGGCAAAGATACAGTCCCAAAGATAACTTTTTTTTCAGCGCTCGGGTTAACGTAAACAGATTGGGCATATGCATAGCGTATTGTAAATACTCTGTTTGATTGTTACTCGTGTTCTCTGCAGAGAGATTGTGCCAGGCCCTGCGAACCATGTGTGTATTTGCAGTTTGTCACAGTCAGGCCCACCTCTCCGGGGGCCTGAATTATGGAAAGCCGTATGAATTTTTCATTAAGTGGCTTTCAAAACGCGCGACTGCTTTAATATGAAGGCTGTTTTATGTATGGACGAGTAAAAGACATATGGCAAAAAGGGGGGGGAGACTGCGAATTCATTTGTGCCTGTCAAAGCCAGCATTTTTCCACCTTGACATTTAAAGAGACGACGACGATGACCTTTACTTTCTGTCAAGATACCTAACAGCCTCCTCCTCCTCCTCCTGGAGGTGGGACAATGATTGTGCAATCATCAGAGAACGAGACAATGATTGTGCAATCAGCAAAGACGTGGAACAATGATTGTACAGGAAGCCAAAGTTAGAGCCGCGCTGGCGACACAGGCCTGACTGAGTATTCAAGAGAAATTGTGCGGCGCAGGTAACAAAACAGCGGCGCAGCTGAATTTCCGCTTTTCAACGATACCAATTACTGGGACGACAACAAAGGCATGACAAAGTTGCCAGGCATTAACAACCCCAACCTGTCCGGCCACACTCAAGGTCACGGAACATGGCCGCTCCGGTCCACAAGTCGGGATTGTCAAGAGCCTCCACGCCGGGGTTGATGCTAATGGGGCCATTGAGGGCGCGGGTGGGGGGAACTGAAGAGAACTCGTGCCAGTCGTACGCGTTGTGTATTGTCAGCACATTGAAATGGCAGCATCAGCGCTGCTTTAATCCTTGCGTGCTCTAATTTTGGCTCATACTGTACAATCATCAAAGGCTGGGCCAATGAGTGCAAGATCAACAAAGACATGTACAATGATATACAGGGAGCACACAATTTGAAGAGCCCCAGTTGCTTTGACGCATGGACACGCAATTGACGCAGAGACCGACTACGGTGAAGATGGATGGAAAAACCTCAGAGAATTTCACGCATACTTCCTCAAGACCAGGAACGGCAAGGCGGACGATTCATCCTCCTCCTGCGACTGCGCCGACATCGCCGCTCGCTTCTGCGCCGTGCGCTGTCGGCGCCGCTGCAGCCGTTGGCGCAGGGTTGGAGCACGCCAGTCGATGTTGCACAAGAGGTGGAGGAGACCGGGCTGCGGGACGAGAGGCCCGGCAAGTCGACACTTCAAGCTGTTCCTCTGCACTCCTACCTGCAGTTGTTCTCGAGTCGTGATCCTGTAGTTGCTGGTGAAAATCGTCTGCGGGAAGCCGTCGTCGTCGCCGGGGCCGCCGTGGTGGACGTGGTTGCCGTTGCTCGAATCCCTCTTGAAGATACCTCTGCACAACTCGCCCAAAAGCTGTGGAAAGAGTGCGCTCAACTGCTTTATTCCATTTTTGGTAAAGGAGGAAATGTGCAACCTTTTCATGTCTCTCCGGAGGGATGCCAGCTGTAGCGAGCCTCTTGGTGACCTGGAAAATGGAAGCTGAAAGCTTAATTCTGTCTGGTCGAGTCCCAGTACTCTACCCTGGTGTAGAAGACCGGGTCCTGGTCGTCGGGGTTGGAGGTCATGGCCATGCCGCGGATAGGAAAGGGTGAGGAATCCTGGGTCCTCGGCGGAGAAACAGTATCAGCTATTCCCTTAGGGACTGATTTGAACTTACCACTGTGTTGTAGAGTGAAGCTCCCTGTTCTGGAACACCATCGACCTTGCCAGGGCCGGAGGACAGACGAGAGACCTCAAAAGTTAGTGTTACACAGTGGAAATCAGGCGTCAACTGATGCGTAGCCAGAAGTTTTGGGTTACCCTCGTGTAAAACAACGGATGTTCCTCTTCGGCCTTGTCTGACTGCGCCCTAAGTCGAGGACCCTGTGGAGAAGCAGTGCAAGGGTCACTCTTGCTCACCCTGTACGACGCCGCAATGGACATCACCCAGGGAGCACAATTCATGTAGATGCCCCGGGTTTGGCAGCAACCGCACTATCTTTAGATTTTGTACTGCGTTCGCTTGCTCCGGATAGGCGGCAGTACCGTTGGACCCGGAGGGCCCAAACTTGGGCCATCATTTGGCATAGGCCAGGTCCAGGTCACGGCAGGGTAGTTGGCCCTCAGGAGGCCGTCTCAAAAGCGACGCCAGAGGCCGCTGGAGATTGGAATCGAGGTTACCATCAGCCGAAGATGCAAGAACGAAATACCCGGAAAAAGTAATAGTGGTGGGTCGCGTCTTGACTCGAGCCATTTTGACTCGGTTCGAGTAGGGGTCTTGGGCTCACTCGGAGTTGAGCCAGATTCGAAGGGCCCAAATTGACCCGGAGTCAGATTCGAATGTTCCTATCCGGCTCTAAACGAGTCCATATTATGTACGTAGAGAGTGTGTTGCACCTTAGAAAATCAACCCTTTTGTTATTGGACGTCTTCTCTTATTGGCATATTTTTACTTGTTACAGTGACCCGAAACTCGATCCGGATTCGACCGAGATTTTGGGTTTCCCGATCCGACCCTGGTCCAAAAGCTCCGAACCCGACAGAGTGAGTCGAAATTCCTAGACCCGACCCATTCCATAGAGGTGTGAAAAACTCCTGTTGGCCAATCCATTCAAAAGTTATGGCTGTCCACAACACGCACTATGAGCAGTATGCTATAAACCTTTGAGTTTAAAGTGCCCATAGTAAAACAGTTTTTCTCTAGAAGAATGGGGTTTGTGCTAATCATCGTGAAGTCTAACACCTATTTTCCAGCCCCAAAAAGTAAAATTGTCATTTTAGAACAAACCTATTATGTATCTTATATACCCAGTTATGGACACAGCAGGGAGCAGAACGCTTTTCTGGCCTGCACCCCGATGGCATAATACAATACCCGAAAGCTTGGCCTAGGTTTGCCTGGTATCAAAGGCCCACTATTTGTGCGCAGAAAAAGAGATATACTTAAAGTTACCTTGAGGCGGCTGGACCCGTCGCGTCCCCCATCCGCCTGACCCAGGACGGCCCCCGGCAGCACCAGGAAGACGAAGATGAAGACGGGGTCCACCCACGGCTCCTGCATGTAGAACGATGAGGCAGAAGTGACAGGCACGCGCACACTTTTATACCAAAGCTCAGCTGTACTGGAACTGGAGGTTGTTCAACAAGACAGCCCGGAGGCTCCCGGCCGGACTAAGCGGTCTCCGTCCATCGCCGCCGCCTCAGATGTCGTCACTTACCTGATGAACATTAGCTCGGACACCTTTTTTAAGAACATCGACTAAGCTGAAAACAACAGCAGCGTCATTAGTGGAAGTGACATCGCAACAACCCTCAGGCAACTAACTATGCTTTTTTAGGGGTCTTTCACAAGATGAAAAGCTGCTGCTGCTGCTGTTGTGTTGTTGTTGGCCAGATGCGTGACTCAAATTTGACCAAGTCTTCTTGGTCACAGGAGAATCGTAAACTTCTCTCATACGTGCGCACGCATCCCCCCCCCCGGCTCCTCCCCCTCCATTGTCGGTATTTATGGTCGATTGGTTTCTCTGCGATGGAAGAAGAAGAAAAAGGAGGGAAACGCATCAAAATACAGGGGACATTGGTTAATAATTGAAAAGCAACAGAAAATAGACTTTTTTGGTGCTAGATCTTATATTCATTGTTCCCCATATCTTCCAATTCATTATATACATTACAATAGGCTTAAAAGGCACACTTTTTGTCACAATATTGCACGGAACAGAGTTTGACAGAGAAGGAAATCATGGTTAAAGAATAGCACTCACACCAAATCAGTATGGTTTTCATATCACAGTCTATATGAATTATTTCGTGAGAGAAAAGTCCTTACTTTTTTTCTTTTAACTTTCTATACACTTGGGAAACAATTTCTTGCAATCCACGTCTTCCCAATCCATGAGTGACCGCAGGGTAGACCTGAGGGCCCCGCGGGCCGAGAGTTCCCGCATGAGGACCCTGACGCCCACCCCATTGATCCGGGCCACGGACCCGACGGCCCCGCCCAGCGCGGCCTGCCCGTTCAGCCGCCGACAGTACAGACTCCACAAGCAGTCCTAATGGTGACACTTAAGTTGTAAACTTTGTCTTGTCCTTGCCGTAAAAAGAAAAACTGTATATTTATTTACTACCACTGAGTGTATATATAAAAAAGGAGCGCTTATGTGATACAACTTGGCAGGGGTGAGCTCATCCGCCTCGAAGGAGGGGGGTGCCTAACAATTAAAATTGCAAGAGGAGTGCAAGGGAAGTTGGGAAAATGTTGGCAGTAAAATGCAAAATAATCCCTAATTCTTTTACCTAAATGGCTAAAAATGCACATCTGAAACTTCCAGGTTCAAATATGTGAAGCGGTCCATGCAACAAGACTAATTTGGTTTGTTCCTTTTACCAGATCTTTCTCGTCGCCTTCCTGATAGGCCTTCCACAGGTTGAGCAGGAGCCTCACGTACTCGTTGGTCCCGGTGTTGTTGTCGTCGTCGTCCAAGCTCCGCCCTTCGACATGTCCAACTTCGCTGGGATCCCTCATGAGCGCATCGAGTACAGAGTAGTCTAAAGTGGAAAGTGGCACTAGTCTACGAGCATATACAGCGTATGTATGTACGTACGTCCAAGACGCACTACAGCCATCACCGTACCAGAGTCCTCCAGGTCGATGGCTCGAGCTCCTCGTGGGGCCTCCCCACCGTTCTTGATGACTTTGTTGACGGAGTTAAGCAAAAAGATGCCGAACGAGAGGAAGAGCAGCGAGCTCAGGCTCTTCTCGTGCACGGGGTTGGACGGAAAGCCGTTCAATTCCTCGTCGTCAGAGTCGTCGGCACTCTCGGACAAGTACCTGAGGGTTATGGTCACGGTGATTAGTGAGCTGGTATTCATGGTCTAAGCTAATCTTAAAGTGTGGTTATACTGAGGGGACGACGAAGGCCGTCCTGGTGCTCATGTAAGAATTGTGTCGTTACCTGTCATAGAACTTGGTCATCAGCCTCCCGACGGCTGAATTCGGGTTGTTCCGGAGGGTCTTGTTCACCGTGTTCATGATGTCTTTAAGCGACACCTTTTTCTTGGTTCCGGCCTGCTCCGTGAGGTTGCGTGCCAGCTCTTGGATGACTGAGGCTTCACCGCGGGCCAACTCGACCAGACCGCCGAGGTTAGTCAAGAGCCTCTTGGCCTCCAAGATTGGGTTCGATTGAAAGGGTCGTCGACGTCGCTGTTGCTGCTGTTGGAGTAGAAGCATCTCCTCTTGTCGCTGGAGCCTCTGTAAAGGGGTCACTTGTCTGGTGAAGCACTTATCATGGTCGTGTGTGTCACAATAATGTCACTACCTGTAGCAATAGCTGCTTTTGGCGTTGCCGCTGCTTCAGCAGTTGCTGCTGCTGGAGGAGCTCGCTGGAGCTCGCGGTCGTGGTCGTCGTCGCCGTGGGACCCATGTGATGGAAGGCGGGGCGCCCTGGGCGGCGGTCCAAAGTCTTCAACACGCCACCGGCGCCAGCTTCCGGTTGGAACAACACCTCTTCGGGTTCGTTCGCACTCTCGGGGTCGCCACCCTTGGGGTCCACGGCGACGTGAATTCCTCCGCGACTGCCGTCAGGCGGGGTCTTGAGCTCACGTCTCGAGGACTCGCTCGACATCTCTTGGAAGTGGGGGAATTGGCTGCCTCTACGAGAAAAAAATCCTTATAATTCGTTATAGCCAGTGACTTATTTTTAAATGCAACGGAACTTTTGTTTGAGAAGTAGCTTCAAACCAGAGAATTTTTACAGTAAGGTTATTCTCTAGGGAGGAACCTATTTGACGGAGGAAAAAGTGAGCAATTTTCAGCTATTTTCAAAGAGGTCATTCTCATACACAGGTTATCCTTACAGAGTTCCTTAAAGAGAATTCTTAAACGGAGAACTCTCATATACAGTACAGAATTTCAATGCAGAGAGGTGTTGACGACTCTTTTACAGGGGTTCCACTGTAAAACGTCCCAACTGTGTAGTCATGCTGTAGCAAACTCCATGCAGAACCGACGCCCACGTGTAAACCCGGAGTGCATTTTCATTTTGGCTGACTGACACGTGCCAGATGGCGCTCTGGAGGGGGTCCGTCCAGGCCGCACACCTGACGCGGCCGACCGGGCCAAGTGGGAGGCCAGAAACATCCTATTATTGTTGATATTTGTGTACCTGAAAGGCTCCATGTCATACATTCCTCCGGCCCAATGGTGGCCGCCGCCATGCTCGTCATGCTCGATCCTGGCGCCATAAGGCGGACTATCGTCTTCCACGCCTTCCCCCTCGTCCTGCCGCCGTCGCTGCTGCTGCTGGTACGTCTGGTGGTGGCGTCCGAAGTAATTTCTCCCAGCGACTTGGCCGCTTTTCTGGCCACCTGACTCCATCTCTGCCTCGGCTGACCCGTGCTCGTCTGCAGTGAAATCGGCGACGCCCTTCTCGGCTTCCTGAATGTCGTCGTAGTAGTAGGCGAGCGACTCCTCGGGGCCCTCGGGGTCCTTGCCGTCCCTGAAGCGGAGCCGCTGGTCGTGGTGTCTCTGCCGGAAGACGTTGATTCCCACCTTGTGGCTGCCGTCGTCGCTGATGTGTCTCTCCATGGAGGTGGAGGCCTCGGGGGCGTCTGCGTCAGACACCAGATCTTTTATTTTTTAGACAAGTCACAGACGATTGGTGCTTGTGGCACTACAGTAGCTGTCTGTTTTTTATGACTCACACGGTCGGACAAAGATAAGTTTTTTGCTTCATGATGTACCACACTTTGATGAATCTTTTGCTCACACGTTAGGCACCTGCTCCAACATGGCCCCATGCATTCTTTATGATTCACAGAGCAGCACTTTGTAGTTGTGTTTCCCGACACTGTTGAAGTGTCTGTGCTTGACACTGCATCATGATTACCTGTCTCGGCGTGGCTGAACCTATCTCCGTCCACCAAGTACACAGTGACACCGACGAGGGCGGCGACGACGACGACGGCCGCGATCAGGGCTGCCGCAATCTTGGGCGTGCTGCGAGCATGAATTCTGTCGGAATCTACAACGGAGTAGAAACTGGGGTTAATCTGGGGCCAAAGAGGTCAGGAGGAAGACGCCTCATTTTTTACGCCTACCCGACGATGAAGCTCCCGAAGAGGTCGTTGACAGGTCGCTGGAGGACAACGAGTGAACCGAGGGCTCGCGGATCTTCTTGGAGGAGGACCTGTGATGATGGTGACGATGGTGACGTCCGCGATGGTGGTTGTTACTCATGGAGTTGGCGCTGGTGCTTCCGGTCTCGGACTTGTGGCCCATTTTGGCTGCTGCTCAAGTGTCGTTCTCAGATGAAAAGGCCTCACACTCTCTGCATTGTGCCTTGCTGAGGCCTTTTTTCGAACAATTTCACGTCTGTTGTCTGAGTTCCGCGGACGAGGATGGACTTGGACGAACTGTAAATCCTCTCTCCGCGTGCGCGTGCGTGCGTGTGCGCCAAGAACGAGGAGGAAGGAAAATCGCACAAGCCAGAGAGAGAGAGAGAGAGAGAGAGAGAGAGAAACGGTTGTTCCTTGGACGTTCCAGCAGACGGACGTGAAAACGGGAGACGCCGCTGAGGGCCTCGCTGGAGAGCGCGCACGCCAGGGTGGAGGCAACGGTGTCTTTCTTGTTTTGGCTGGAGAAAAATGAGGACGCCAAGACTCTCTCTATAATAATGCCAGGAGAGGAAGCAACAAATTGACGTTTCGTGACGTCGTCTTAGGGCGCGTTTGCACTCGGACGCTTTAGTCGGGCTGGACGAGCACGAAATAGGCGACTTCACAGATGGTCTCACTCATGATTTCGTCACCACAGCCAGAGAGATGAGTTTTCTTCACATAGTTTCTGGGTTCCTCCCTCGTCACTGACACTTTTTCTAGTGCCAAATGGTCCTTTCCTGGCTGGCAGAAGAAATTGTCCACTGTATGACCATGTGCGAATCTTTTCTTGGCGTGAAATGGATGATCATGATGACTGCAGAGTTTTCGCAGACGTTTTCAAGCGTTCTAAGACTGCAACCTGAGAAAGACAATCATCTCTGAGGTGCCTAACATTATGACCAAGTGACACGGCTGCAGAGCGTACTTCAAAGGGGCTTCCTGCTTCGCCTGGCGACTCTTGGTCGTGTCATTCTGCCTAAAGTTTGACTAAATGACCAGCCAGGACACACAACGCGTATGATTGACTTCCCTCATTGGTCTGGCTACTCGTGAGTGTGTCATTCTACCTAAATTTTGACCAAATGGCGAGCACGAAGACATAGAACAAGGGACTTCCTCCATTCGTCTAGCAACTCCTTGTGCAGTCATAATGCCTAGATTTTGACTGTGGCAAGCCCGAAGACAAACCACAAGGGGGTTCCTCCATTTGTCTAGCAACTCTTTGCGGCGTCATCCTGCCTAAATTTCTACTTAATTGCAAGCTTCGACTCATATTTCGAATGAGGGGCTTCACCTTCGTCTGGCAACTCTGTGTGGTGTCATTCTGCATAAATTTAGGCCAAATGGCAAGTCTGGCCCGTCATGCTGGGCATGACGACGTGATTTCTGGATGCATCAGACACCTGGGGGCAATCAGGTGTTATTGGAATTTCCACTTCCCCATTATTAGCGTCATGTGGGAGAGAAGTAATTAAAAGACGCGGGTCGCACTTTCACGCCCAAGAGGCTCAGGCCCGCGCAGCGGACGGCGTAAAAGTTTGCCAAATATTGGCAAAAAGTGACGAAATTGTTGTAAGAAAAATGCGGTAAACTTGAAGCTTAGAAAGTGAGAGAAATCAGACAAGTTTCACAGCATCATTTGTCTGCACTCCAGGTGCAAGAACAGAAAACGAAACACAAAAAGGAACCCACAAATTTGGAGGGCTGCTTGCGAATCTGCGTGGGTATTTGCATGCACTAATCCGGGGTGAAATTAGGTCACTTTATGTAGTCAAAGGCCTCGCACTTCAACCGGAACCACAGACCTGAAAAGCTCTTTTCTTCTTTCAATTAGGACACGTTCGACATCGAGTCAAATGAACCATCTTTTTTGTTCTCCACCACTTTGCTGTCGACGCAGAACCTGCCTGTGTACCACTTCTCTCTCACGCACGCACGCTGCTCACTCGGCCAGAAATTGTAGGGCATTAATAGCTGCATCTGTGGCAAAAGCCAGGAAGAAGCATCAAGAATATCCTTCTTTCCAAGTCTGCCAGCAACAAAAAGGGGTAAAAAAGTTTCTCCATCCATGAAACCACCCATTTGGGTGCGGGACGTTTGGTCCCGCAAACTCGTGCAAACTTTACCGTTAACTTGACAACTTGGCAAAATCGTTATCAAGCTAGGGAAGCTAAATTGCACAGATAATTCAGAAAGTCAGTGAAAATTGAGGCGCCTCAACTTACCAATAAATGAAGCTCGCCAATTCGTGTTATTAGAAGTTAAATATTACAAAACTTCTTAAGACTACTGTAGCAGGCAACTGCGCAGTTCTCACGAGACTGTAGTACACACCAGTGGACAAAACTTTGACCCCCCTTGACTTTCCAAACATTTGGGCACTTTATGGGTGCACCACAGCCAGATAGATCATACTGACGAACTGTCAAATGTTCGGATCTCGCAACGTCTCCTTCTTCCGTGATGATCTGAACAGCATCTTTTGCCAGACAGTCTTTGCTGCACCACTGGATGGAGAAGGAGACAGATTGACTCTCTTCTTTCCACTCAGATGCATCATTCTTCACATCCTTGTCTTCATTACCTCCTCGATGCTCTGTAGATTCCCAGGTGGTTTTTCTCTGCACATGAGCTGCAAGATGCACTCAGTCCTGGTCCTGGAGCCAACTCACCTGGTGGGGAGGGAAATCTTGTCAAGTCATGATGGAAGATATGTGATGATGGCATCGCCAGTTGTACCATAGACCAACTCAATCAAGTCTGTCCAACCCCTTCAGTATGTACAATAGAGTGGTCTCTAAAAATTGAAAGCCTGATTTTCAAAACTGCCACCCCTTGGCGGGATCATGCTGGTCATAAGAAACTCTGCTAGTCAATAGTTTTGGCGAGCTCCTCAGCTGTTAAGCCCTACAGGCTTAAAACTGTCCATGTCAACAGGGTGCTTCTGTTGCTGTGTGCAGAGGACGAAATGGTTTCAAAATGAAATTTCATTATAGCTGGAGCTGGAAAGACTTTACTTTGGCTCAGTCCGGTACATGAAGATTCTACTGCAGCGAGAAACGACGTCGAAGTGCCACGAGGTACGTGGGCGTGGGACCGGGACGAGGAAGCTTGACCAGCGAGTCCGAGTACTTTCGGGTCGTTCATCCAGTCCGCAATCGACCGGTAGAAAGATGCTGTTTCTAAAAATACTATTTCATGACTGAAAACGTTCTCCAATAAGACATACCTAAGCCAGTATGGTCATATTGCATAATGAGATGCAGGCACTGAGGCCAAGTCGTAAAGGCTTTGAAAGTATTGCAGCTTTGTTCACTTGACCCTTACCTCTGCATCTAAATTCCTAAATGATTAAGAAAGTCAACTATTCAAAATTATAGAAATTCTTGGGCACACTTTACAAAACATCCGTCGCAATATTCCATTGCTTAAAAAAAGTTCACTGGAGAATTTCTGAATTATGCACTTGCGATGTTGTTTAGCTTAACTCAAAAGTAGGCCCCCAATCTCTACTTGTTGCTCTTGGCGAGACGCCCTCACTGCGGCCACTCGTATGTGGTGGACAAAGTGCTCACGTAACAGTAGTCATACAACTGGCATCGGGTCAATTCCGGCTTGTCCTTGGGCTCTGGGTACACAGATGCCATGTTACTGCTGGAAGCAGGAAGAGACGTTGTTGGTGGCTCTGACATTGCAGTCCTCTCAGCACCATGTCAGTCATGCCAGTGGCAAGAGTAAGTTCTGCCTGACTTGGGCAATTGCCCATTCCTCCCTTGATCTCATGCAACACTAAGAGTCGGCGACATCTTGACTGGAACTGACGACATGTTAGGTTATTGCTTGATCCGAGACCAGTGGGGAGAGTTCCAAGTGGTCTTGGGATAGCTGAAAAGTAAGAAGATACTTCAGTGCCCCTGAATCAACAAAGTCATTGTACAGGCGCACTATTGTTCGAATGGTCTGACAGAATCCAATGAATGGCGTTCTCCTTTTAGTCTCAAAAGGAGACTTTTTCTTCTGCTCAGTCAGATGTCAAATACAAAGACATCACTCATTGACCCTCATTGACGCATCTAGTTGAAAGTGGTGAAAGAGAATTTGATCTTCAAGCACCAGGCAGCCGAAAGGTCGCCAGTACCTACTCAACGTCTGCCCACTCAACCTGCCTCTCCTGCCCATTCTTCGCTGATTCTCGACCAGAGGCTGGAAGAACTCGTGCCAGATGGACGATCCAGACCCTCGTGCCTCCTGGGGGGGGGGGGAAGGGGAGAGGGAGGACTTAGATCGGTACATGAAGGACATCAAGTCGATATCGCTCGCCTGGTCACACAGACGTGGTCGAGAACGACCACGCAGTTCTTCTCGAGGCAAAGGTTACCATGGCGGCTATAATCGTTTTATCCCTAGTCAACAAGTCCGACGGAGACCTTGTGGTCTTGGAGGAACTCGAAGTCCAAGTCATGGACGAAAATGGTCTTCCTAACGGTCCAGCGCTCGCTGGAGGCGACGCAGGCGCCTTCTCGTGATCTGGAGACCATCTTACCGAGCTCGCAGCCCCGTCTGAAGGCCGGCAAGTTTCACAAGTTTCAGCCTTTCGACGACCTTTTACGACGTCGTCTACAGAACTTTGCACTTTCTGCGTCACTTCACTGGACTGGCAATCTACATAAAGCTGATGATCACCCGCACATCTTGAAGTTGCGATCACTTCAACAGCGAGGTAGTGGAGAAGATACCCATGGACAAGATCCTCCTGGAGGCAGACGCACCTTTCTGCCAGGCCGACAGATCACAGCAGCGTTGCCACCAGAGAGAATCACTGTTACAGATGCGTTCCTCAGCGTTACCACCCTGATGATGTGGTGCTTCATGCTGCCTCGCAGCTCGCTGAGGTCAAGAACGTCTCCGTCCATCTCATCTGGACGGCCAAACATAAAGAACATGTATGGAGTGTGAACGAGAAATTGTAATCCAGCGACCTTGTCAGTTTTTGTGACCTTGCATCCTGTGTGACACACGAACAGATTTGCCATGAGTGAGAGGATGTACTTTTAACGCACTTATTCAGTCACTAGCAAGCGATTCTACGCGGGATTCGTGGGTGCCACAATCTCCGACAGCTGGCACGCTGATGACAAGTCTACCGGTGACCCGACTACTGTTCTAATCCCAGGTAGCTGTTCCCCCACTCGTGTTCAGGGTCATCAAGGGTTTCGAGGAGTAACATGTCGATGTTTATTGCAACGCCCACGACACTTAGAAGAATCACCAAACCACGCACTTGTCCCCCTCCGGGTTGTACGTGTCTCCTACTGCACATCCGAAGGCGTCTGCGAAGTCCTGTGAGTTGGACAGCGGCCCCAGCACTCGGAATTTGCCGGGGGAGTGCGGGTCGCCCAACAACTGGTTCAGCTGGTTCTCTGGCGTGGCCCTCTCGCACCAGACCTACGAGACGAGGAGGACGAACTTGTCCAGGCCCGAAGAGTCCCTCACTCTTTCCCCCCGCTTACCTGGGCGTACGCCAAGAAGAAGGTCTGCTCGGGGCTGAGCTCGTCGAGTCCGGGCAGTCTTTGTTCTTCTCCTAGAGCTTCCACCGACTTTTGGTAGGCCCTGAATGCCTCGCGGATGCCTCCGTTGTCGGCGATGTTTTCACCCTGCGTCTGCACTCCGTCCACATTTTGAGGCGTCTGCATTGTGGACGAAAGTAAAGGATGATTTTGTAACTTTCTATCGTGAAATTAAGCGTCTCGCTTACTTCGGCGTTGCCGTCGCCGTCAAGGTCGAGGTCGACGCTGTACCCATTGTACTGATCGATGACGCACTGGGCCTTTTCCTCAAATGCGGCTCTGTCTTCTGGGGACCACCAGTCGCCAAGTAATCCGGTCCCGTCGTACAGACTGCCTAAACATCAGGTGGAACATTGGTCACACTTGCTCGTTGAGAGGCGAGATTGGCCTGGTTACCTTGGTCGTCGAAGCCGTGGGTGATCTCGTGCCCCATGACGACCCCGATGGCGCCGTAGTTGACGTACCTGCAACATGAGGACATGGGCAAAGGCTGGAGGCGGTCGTGACTGTGGTGGACTCACCGTGGATAGCCTGCGCCGAGGAAGGGAGGCTGCAGGATGCCCACTGGGAAGGCTGCGAGAAGGGGACGTGATTATGAGTGAAGACAATGATTGTTCAAGCGTCATCACTACGGACTCGGGGAAGAATCGTGCTTTCTGTTAAGTTGTATCTTCTTATGTGGACGAAAAAGACGGTCTTGTTGGCATTTCCCGAACCTTTTTGTCCGCAAATTTACAAAACTTGGGAAGCAACAAGTTTTGGTGTTATCGCGCCAAATCAGCTACGTTTTGAGCCCCTGTTTTGTCTTGACACCTCAGGACAAAAATCTGTCTCAGCTTTGCTTCAGCAGACAAAAGTGCACCTCTTTTGGTGCTCAGGGTCCAGACAAAAAAAGTGTCCTTTCCAGTCGTGACTGAATCAGTCTTGCTCATAGTTGTAGCCTGAATGAAATTGCTCAAGCCTGACAGTGTAGGTCCATTTCATAGTCTGAAAATCACAGCCTGGCTGAAAAACTACTTCTATAGTTGAAGTCTACTACTTCCTTCGTGCCACAGCTCATACATATGGAGTTGTGGTCCGGAGAGTAGAAGGCGTTGACGACAGCGGGGGACGTGATCCACTCCGTCCGGTCTGGCGTGGTCCCGAACTTATTGAAGTACAGGTTGAAGACTGATTCCTTGACGCTGCGGATGTTGCCCAGGTGGTCGTCCGGTTGCATGGTTGCGTACTTGACAGAGGTTCAACGCTGAGTGTCATTGACGAATACTTGTGACTGCTCAGACTCACGTTATCGTACAGCCCATTCAGATCATCGTCAAAGATCCAGTCGGGGTAGGCAACGAGCTGCTCGATTTGTGCGAGCTTCCCCTTCGCTGTCGCCTGCGTTGCACAAGCATCCACAGGTGAGCAGTGCGACACCGCAATAACGTCAACAATACCTTTGTGTCGCCTCCCAACCAAGTGGATTCCTCCAACAACTCGTCGAAGGCCGCCCTGAGGTCCGTGACCAGTGCGTCTGCCTCGTCTTTTGTGTCTAGGTTGACGTACTTCTTGATGTACTCGGAGGCAACTGCGTACGTGAAGCCCTTGGACTCGCTGTTGACCTTGGAGGCGCAGGAGATGTCCCTGGAGAACGAAGGAACGAATGTGGCGTCTGACCTGAGTCAGTGGGACAAAGTTTGCACCTGCTTGTCGGGACAGTCTGCCCAGAGAGTAATGAGTTGAAGGCAAAGAGGATGTCCCTCAGTTCCTGTGGACCTTCGTCGGCCACGCTCAACAGCCTCCTCAAGTACAAGTAGTTGGCTGGGTGCGGCAAGGCAAGAACGAGTCATTGTACACCTGACCATCCTGAGCGAGCGTGCTCAGCACGGCAACGTCAGCATCCTGACAGAGAGACTCACCCACTGTCACCGGATCCAGGTCGGCCTCGGCAGCATTGAAAGCGTCAAAGTAGTCTGGCTCCACGTTAATGACTTTCACAGAGTCAGGCACAGGCACGGTGACGGCGGCAACGTTCTCAAACAATTGATCCATGTACTCTTGCCACCGAATCTGAGGACATTGACAACTGTAGAGGCAACAATGCGAGGTTGTCAAGCATCCTTGCCTGTGTGTATTCAGTCTTGAGATCAGCCAGAATCGTTGGGTTGTACAGAGCTTCCGGATCCCTCCTATCCGAAGCAGAGACGGTCATCTAGGAAAGGTGGGAGAAATAGGACAACATCGAGCATAATACTTATTATAATATGTGTCCCAAAGCGGCCACCAGGGACTTGTTTTCCCTTTAAATTTCACCTCAAGCCTCATAAGAATAGTAGTTTAGGTGTACACTTTATAAGTTTTGACACTTCTTCAAGAAGTTCACAAAGATTGTTAACAAAGATTGTAACTATCTCTTCAGGGTGCATTAGATGGGACTTAATTCCCCTCAAGTTGCCCTGGAGGGGGAATCAAGTCCCACAAAATGTACCCCGAATTTGTCGTTCAATTTCGAGATTTCCCGATAATTATAAGTTAAGAATGAAAGAAACTTTGATCGGATGATTTCCCGGACGAGCATACAAAACGAGGCAATTTATTATCAGGAGACCTCTAAATTGAAATATTTCACTCATAGCTCAACTCCGTCCATATTCAGTTTGCTGCTGTCCAACACCCTCCCTCCAGGTCACCCGCGAGGATGTTCAACTTCTAATGCATCAAACTACCAATCTGAACTTCTGAAATCTGATGTGCTGATTTGTAAACTAAAACTCTTTGTTTAACTTTTAAGTGAGAAAAATTTTTTTCTTTAACTGATCGACTTTCTCCCCAGTATCTTTGCCTTACACTGTCATTCCCCGAGAAATCAGTCACAGAATTTTTATTTTTTGCCTCATGAGGCAAGACTTGCTGGCCATGGTAAAAAGCAGCGACAAAAAATAAAAATCGGTGAAAAAAGTTGATAATCAGTGAAAATGGAAAATGGAACTGATCGACTTTTGTTCGCCGAAAAGACTTTTTTACTTCCAGCCATTTTTGGGCCAAGTCCATCTTTAGACGTCAAAAATAAACTTTCCCGAGTCTAAGTGTAATGCAAATGGAATGTGAAAAAATAGTCAATTTCTTAAAGAAAGTTGCATGTTCGACGAAAAATAAGGAGTTACTTTTACTCGCAAATTTAACTCTGATGTCTCGTGCGAATAATTGTGCTGACTTTTCGTCAAAACAAATAATCTTTTTGGAGTGCTTTTTTCTCAAAAAAGTCGACCACTTGAAGAAAACGACTTTTTCACAGGGTTCCTTAGGAACGACGTCCTGCGACTCCGGCCCGAATTGCACTGCAATCTCACGTCACAACTCGTGGGCGACGCAGTGCAGCAAAATTGTCTGGGTCACTCACGCCGGCCAGTGCAGTCTCCAGAGCGATTATCTCATTTGCTTTGCCCTCCAGGTCCAGAAGGCCAATTTGAGGGTTAGTCACACCGTTCGCTGAGGCGATGACCCTGGCGGAGTCCACAATGAAGTTTTTGTAGGCCTCGAGATAGACGTCATAGGAACCGTCATCAGCAAGGTAGAAATCTCTGGGCAGGACCAAGGACGGCTGGTCCACCTGAGCAAACACGGGGAACTTAGCACAGGGAAAAGCCGCAGTTGGGCTTCAGGGTGACGCTGCTCACGTAGACGGCGTAGTTGGCAGTGTCTTTGCTGTCGATGTAGACGTAGGTGGTGATGAGCGCGTCCGTCAGGAAGAGTCTGAAGTTGTCGGCGGCCGCCTCCTGCCACTGGAAGCCCGAAGTGTCAATGTTGTAGCCGGGTTGGACCATGGGCCAGCCGCCAAACTCGTCGTTGATGAGGAACTCCAAGAAGCCGTTGTAGCCGGCGGTGTCAATGGCGGCTGAAAGAGCAAAAAACACACAATGTTTTCCAGAGTCACTTGTTGCGAGGTGAAATCTGCCCATTTCTGAACCACACCTTCGTCTATGCAAGCTGCGTAGTGATTCTTCATGTTCTTCACCGCGTCGGAGTCGGTGGCGACGGCGATGGGGGCGGACACCACGTCTGCAACGAAAGGCGAGGGTTGAACCGGGTGTCTCGAAGTTGGCGGCAACAACCCAGACCACGAGCATTGGGCTCCTGGACGAGAAGTTGTCTTTTCGAGCGAAAAACACCCAAACAGTGCACCTGTTACCATTGATTTTTTAACTTAAACAGTAGAAACCGTTTTTCCGTTATCCGGCACCGCCGGGTCAAGACTTGGACAGGGGATTTGAAAACAAATTAAAATTTCATATTTCATATTTTTACAGAGCACAGGAAAACCTTTCCTTTCAGGGACGTTATATTAGCATCACCTGTCAGTCCGATCTCCGTTTAAGCAGTTTCTACTGTTTCATTCTCGAATTCATTCTCGAATAGTCAACATTTTTGGTGCCCACGTGTTCAAAATTTTGACTCTTCCTGGCAATATTTGGAAAGAAACGAATATTAAAGAAATGATTGCTCTTCATTTACTTGCGCCGTCTGCTTTTCGTCAAATTGAGGCTCTGAAATACCTGCGGAATTTATACACCGTCAAAAAAATCGTGAACTCATCGACTTTTCCTCACTAGAAACAGGTGAAAAAAATCTGCCTCAGCCAACCCTTTTTTTTTTTAACGAATTTTTCCCTTTTTAACCTATTTTCTACTTTTTCCACGGTTTTTTTTTTTACCTTGGGGAAGTCATGACCTGTATGGCAAAAATAATTTTCTTGCTCTGATTTTAATGGGAAATAACTGTGTTTCCTAATGGACTGTGAAAAAAGTTGATTCGTCAAAGAAAATTAGATGTTTGACATAAAATGACCAGTTCTTTTGACTTGCAAATTTCACTCTGATCCTTGGTGAGCCTTGAACACTCACCAAGGTCAACTCCATGTTATGTTTCATTTTTAATGTTATCAATAAATGACATTTTTCAGCCCGGCACCGTTTTATCCTCAGAGGCTGAGACTTTTCATACCCATGACATCCTCATCAAGCTGATCCCGAACCTCGTAGAACGTCCCCACTTTGGTTTTGTCATCCGGGATGACGTCGTTGGCGGCCAACCAGCCGCCGCACGCGTACTGGTAGAAGTCGTTGCAGGGGTCGGCGCTCTTGTCCATGGTCGCTAAGATGTCCCCGGCTGTGTGGAGGCAAACAGAACCAGTTACTACCGCTCGACTGTCGTGAGCTCTGAGACGTGAGTGCAGTAAACGGACGAGGCCAAGCAGTCGGACCTCGCCGCGACGTACAGGGTGGTACGCCGGGCTACAGGCGACCTTTGCCCCGTTCGTTGGGGTCGTGTTGGACATCCTGTACTTGCTCTTTCACAGGAGACCGAGCTGACGAACTCAGTGGGGTGGGAGAACAGTTGCAAGTGCCCCCGACATTTGCACACTTTTAAGCACGTCTGCAACATGCAAGAAAAGTTAAAAGCGCCTTAAATTATCCGAAATTAAGTGGTTTCTCTTAAGAGGACGTGACAAAATCGAACGTCGACTGTACTACTAACCACCCTGTAAGTTTCTGAAGGATTTAATTAAAGACAAAATACATACTTTGCAAAGTCAAATGCTACTGTTGTAATCGCTCATCGCACTTTACCACGAGGTAGTGACTGACATAATCGATCGATGTTACGCAGAAATATTATGAAAGGTCTTTTTTTTGCATGCCCACGTTGCCCTCAGGTTTTCCTTAACCCCTGTTATCTGTCCTTTGTCCCCTTGGTGACCGTGGCCTCCTTGGTCTACTGCACATCAAAGTGTTTGTTTTATCTGTTATTTACTTATGGCGTGACGCCAGGTTCAATTCTCATAATTACCGGCTATGGAGCACGCCGGGGTCCCGCAGATCTCTTGGGCAGAGGCCAACCTGGCCGCGGCGGTCACGCCGAGGAAGGCCAACAACAGCCTCTTCGGAAGGTGCACACTAAATGATGAATGGACCGGTTTACTCTGGTGTGCATACAAAGTGGCTCAAATAAGTTTAGGAAGGACCTTTCCCAGTCGTCACTGGGCTCGTGTTTCCCCCCGTTGGCCACCTCCTCGGCCGTGTTGGTGCTGTTCGCGTCACTCACGCATAGTTGGCTTGCGCTCCCTCACCGCGGACTCGTGGGTGCTCTTGTTGGCGCATGACTTTGGCCAGTGCTTTCATGGTCAAGTCTCGCCACATCTAACTTATGCCCTAACGTTATCCCTACTTGTTACCGTCATCAATCTGCATGAAGTTGAACGCGTTCCGGATTTATCTGAGCCACCGGCAATGATAACTTATAGATACGATTTTAGGTCGGACATTACTCTTGATGACATTGTACAGTTCCGCACCGAGCCAGGATGTGTTATTAAGTCAGCTAAGAACAGAACATATTAGAGAGTCAGTACATGACTGATGACATGAGCCGGACACCCTGTGACTGCTGAGGTTTCAATGTCCACTCTAATGACATGTAGTCGTCATGGCTATCATTGAGGTCAGCATAACAGGTCACGATGAGGTTATTTTCATGCAAAGTTGCTTCGCTGATAGCATTGAATGAAAAGAGGTATCGAAGATTCGAACGTTATAAATCTGTTACTACAAAGTGCTGAAGTTTCATGTCTCCCCTGACTGCAACGTGATCCTGGGGTGCGCCGACGTTTCATAATCAGCTGAGCTTGACTAGAGCAATTGCAAAAAAGCGCTGTTTACGACGAATCCCTGCCAAAAAGTTGGGTTTTCGGGCCCCATTTTTTAGACAGCAACCGGGAAATCCACTGTCCGTGTACAACCGTGACAGCCGCCTCGGGGTGGGGTCATTTTGCTTATACGACCCAAGTTACTTTAGTTACACTATTTCTGGCTCTTACGGTAGGAGCCGAAATCAGAGCCGCAATCTGCATCCCTCTCACACTGGATCATTGTGCTTATGTACAGGCGGCATGAGGTGTCTGAAATCTTCGTCCTCATGCTCGTCTGCATCCTGGCCTTCATCGCGCCCCCCACCTTGATCAGTCTAGAGCCTCCTCACGCTTCGGGCACAGCGTTGGTGTGACATCATCCCTACAAGAGCCCTTGAAGAGGCTCTGGCACACCCTGAGTGCGTCGCGACAGGTTGAGGATGAGGTTGTCCTTGGTCATGCTGTTGTCGATGTCGCCATGCGGGGTGTCGCGAAGTTCAGCCGGGCTTTGGTCTCGGCATATGCGCCACACAGTCTTATCTTATTGCTCGGTTGAGCCTTGCTTTCAACGTGTCTCTACTTCAAGCTCATACTGCACATGCAGATTTCTCTTATGTGGCTTGTAGTTTTATAAGCGGCCTCACAGCGTGAGCCACGAAGAAATCCGACAAATCCGTCTAACAGGGATTTTTTTTTTCGCTCATACAGCAACCATGTCTCCCTAGTGGTAGAAGACAAACCTTTTCATGGCGTTCCTGTCCTCGGAGACTCCCTTTTCCTTGTACGCGACCTTGTCGTGGGAGACGTCAGACCTGTTTGATGAGTCCTGCTTGTCAGTACCCGCGCGAGTGGCAAAGAGATAGACCTGGCTACTAAACCACACACGCATGATATCAGTTAAAAAGTGAGAAAACAATGTTATCATTATCTCGTGGATGAACGCAGAGTGGATAATGACGCTCATTTTCTTTGCATTACAGGAGGATGCGACATGCAAACAGAGTCGTCGTACACATTCAGGATGCTTTGGTTCGGCGAGGGAGATGCTTCTTGAGCGCTTGGTACACAAAGCACTGGTACAGGGGCGAGATGCACTTGGCCCGTAGTTACCTTTGATGCCATGAGATGGACGATTGGGGCCGGACTCGATGATGAACATCGGCTGCGTCAGCCGAGCAGGAGTCTTCGTGGACAGCGTCGAAGCGGAAAAGAGGGACGCCTTGGCCATCAGACCCATGTCTATCGTCATCGAGACCGCCGAGGTCAAAATCATATGCGCTGCTTTTTTTCTTTTTTGACCTGTCGGGTGCACAAAAGGCGTCTACAAAAGGTGTGCTTGACATGTCCAACTGCAGCAGGGTCCTGGGGGGTGGGGATGGGGGTGGAAGGTTCGCCGGCTCTCACAAACATTTTGGACTTCTCTTCTCGTATGCAGTATGTAGCACATCGATCGCGACTGAAGCTTAAAAAATCGCACCCTCTACTATACGTGCTGGCATCACATGCCAAACAAGCGCCCACGCCGCCGCTGACCTTGTCTTAGTCGACAACGTCGTAATCGTCGGTGGCCGAGGCCGGTTTGCGGATCTTGGACCTGACGACCCGGTTGCCGAAGCGCATCCATATGCACTTCCAAATACTCTGCTGGATCTTGTAGTAGTCCTAGAGAGAAAACACTGATGCAATGGAGCAGTGTCAGATGTTCGTGTGACGGACCTGGTAGGGCGGCACCAAGTGGTGATCCAGAGTGACCAGGTAGTTGCAATAGAGCTCTTGCGCCTTGGTCAAGTCGCCCTCTTCCATGGCCTTTTTGGCCTGCTCAGAGATCAGATCAGTTTCGCCGATTTTCTTCAAGGCCTGAAGGAGAAACAAGTGATGCGTCGACAACAGGTGAGGCAATTGACGGGGCATTCACCTGGAGTATTGGCACCGGTGTTCCGCAGACACATCTCAGCAGGGGATTCGAGCTCACCGTGTGGAAGATGACGGCCTCGTTGCACTCCTGGCAGCGGAAGCTGAGCGACTCGTCGGTCATCTCGTGCATGAGAGGCCAGTTCTGCTCGCAGGGGATGCACTTGCAGGTGAACCAGTACTGCTTTTGCAGTCGTTCCTGCGCACATGGGGGGGGGGGGACAGAAATGGTTGAAATGCTGACTTTTCCCCCGTATAAGTGTGACTCACTTGTCTGTCGGCCTTGTTTGAGTGGAAAAATATGGGTCCATAGTTCTCGCAGATCTCCTCGCCCTTCTTGATGTTCTTGATGGCCTGGACGCAAACCCAGTCCTCGACGTAGAACCTGCGGAGCGGCGATGAGAGTGTGAGTCACGTTTCTGCTGCTCGTCGTGCTGGAGTCGTACCTGACGATGCTGGGGTCACAGGAGTGGTTAAACATGGCCAGCGTCGGATACACGGCCGCGCCGATGAACACCGAGGTGGCGCCTTCCTCCTTGTTCTTGGTGATCATCTCGAACTGCGGACATGACGGGTTCAGTGTAGGAACGTGACTAAAGTACTCTTACTACTCCAACTTGGGCCACTTCGTGTGAGTTGAATTGAAGGACCTCAAGGAAATGATTGAGGAGGCTGCCGATGAAGAGCTCGTCTTCGCTGAGGTTATCGTTCTCGGGGTCGATGTCCATGCGAGTGGGGCCGAAGTACCCGAGCTTCTTGAGACATCTAAGCAAGAAACCGTCATGACAGATGAAGTCAGACGCCAGGTGTGTCATCTCACCTGAGCATCATGACTGCGAGCATCGCCCTGTGGAAGATGTCGCCGGTCTTCCTCTCCGCATGATGCGTCACCAGGTTGTACAGGTTCCGGTAGTCCGAGGAGAGGTACTTTTCAGCCTGAAAGGAGGTAGATATTGGTGTGTTCATGGACTACAGTCCCTGCCTTAAGTAAATGCGTCAAGCATGACGAGACCTGAAACACTGTACTGCGGCATGTTGAGGTGGAATTTTGATGTGGAACACATAGATGTGATCCTGGGACACAATGTTGAGTACACAAGGTCAATGTCAAGGCTGCCCATTTTGGTGCTAGAATGCTCAAATGCCAAAAAGGACTGAAAAGTGGCTTTTTGAAATGGAAAAAGTGGATGAAATTGGCTGAAATTTTCATGGAAGAATCCCAGCCTCCAGGCCAATCATTTCCACATGGCTGCATCCCCCGGGTCCTCCGGCGCC
>JAAUXU010047858.1_pt1 | contig 41291 bp, 36 predicted proteins | sample 7278151 | NCBI WGS metagenome assembly JAAUXU01 (sample SAMN14350113, study PRJNA611818) | marine sediment metagenome | isolation source: surface marine sediment (1.8m) | place: French Polynesia: Moorea | collected 2018-08
TCTCTCGGAAAGTAAGGAGGATCACCTACATCTGCCGACGGTGTAAGTATGTGCAATTGGCCTCCAAGACAGGGCAGATTTGATGCCAGCATTGGACAGTGATCCCATGAGGACATCTCGGGAGTGATGCTGATGGCAAGACAGATTGTCCACTGGGCTGGACTTGTTGGCATCACCCGAGTGGATGTAATTGAGGTCAGACGTCAGACACACCTCTTGGCAGTTGAAGGCTTCTTCCGCATGTCCAGAGAAGTCAGCTGAGCACGGCTTTTGCTTGAATCGGTCAGGTTGTTATTGATATCGGCTTATGATATGAAGGCGTCTGCAAGGATGGATCCGTTACTTTTATTTTTAATTTGCACCCGAGTCAACGGAGCCTTGGGCAGGAAGGAGGACAAGCAGCTTAGGGTGAAGTTAATTTCAGGCTTGAGGGGTTGTTGAAAGAAAACATCTGGCACAATTTTCTTCTTTGGGCTTCTGATGACCCTTGGCTGGAGAACAAAAACATTGCTCACCCATGTTCGAGTCAAGCAAAGCTTGTCAGACCGAAAAGGAGAGAAGAGGCATCTTCACTCGTGATGAGACGAGCCTCGAGATCCCTAAACAGGAGGGCATCGAGCCCCCTGAAAGCATTCTTTGCAAAATTGGTGCCAGGCTTGCGGATACCTACGTATATGATACTTTGGTACGTAGGCCTATGCGGCCTACGACGCCTTTAATAGAAAATCAGGCAATGCCAAAAAGTCCATTATAAGGAGCAGAACGTACAGAGTCTACGAGTACATTTCTTTTCCATTCGTCCTCTCCGGCGTAGTCACTTGAAATGTCACTTCATGCTACCGTGGCCAACAGACTTGAGCCTCGGGCTGGCTTGAACCCTCTTTTTCACTGCATTGTGGAAAATGTCCCTAGAGTCGGAACAGTTGTGACTTGCATCATCACTTATCTCTTGTTCCATGTCGTCCTGGAGCTCTGAAATATAGAAATTATGGTCAACAATTATAGGCACCCTACTTTATTTTTTTTCCATGTATAACGTGTGACAGTCCGCACTTCAGTCCAGCTCGAGCTAAGACCAACGAAATTACGATCATACGACAGTTGAGACCACTATGACCATAGTTGTGACCAGTGGTTAAGCAGTGTTTACTTCAGGAAGTACGCTTGACGTTGATGTGATGAGGTCTGTGACACAAAGGTTACGGAAGAGACAAGCACTGTGTTGACATAAAAGGTGAATAAATCACTAGAGAACTGAACTAAGGTGACTGAAACACTGAAGAACTATAAGTCATTCACAACCGTGGAAAAAAGGCAGATTGATTTTCAGCCGTTGACTCTTTTGACACTTCTTGTCGCTAGTTCTGTCAGAACAGTTTGAAGTGTTTCACTTACCCTTCCTATTTTTTCATTCAGCGTTTCGATCACCTTTGGCTTCTTTTACTTCTTTAGTCACTTTTTTGTGATAGAGCAGTGTGCCTAAAGCCCAAGAATAAAAACAGTGACGCAATTCTGCACTAGTGAAGTTTCACTTTCTGTCTGTTTCCACGTTTCAGTCAGACCTTAAATATGCTATTGCACGGTTTTCATACTCGCCGCTCTGATCTCGGACTGGGCTGAAGAAGGCGCTGTCATCACCCTTGGTGACACGCAAGAGCATCACTATTGAAGAGTGGACGGAGACCACGAGGTTAACCCTCGCCTCAAGTTCCAGAAGCTGGATTTGACTTGCCTCTCCATCATGGTCTCTTTTTTGCTGTCCTGTTGAAAAATGTATAGAGAAAGAACGATTACTTTTTATCCAAACGTCAAAGGGTTCTTGTGACCCCTCGGCCCGGAATCGCCGGGTGTCTGTTTGTCTGCTGGGTGCATCGAACAAGGTAAAAGTGCAAAGTTGGTCTTTGTTTGCTCAGAACTAACGGATAGAACAAAACGTATTGTTGACAGGGCGGCTCAGGACTCATCCGAAGTGATTCAGTGGCGTCACAACTCGCAATGCGTATTTGGTTCTACCACCCTGCTCACGTAAATCTTGGCGTCGCACTCGTCTGCAGGACAGCTCCACCCTGTGCAGCAACAATTGCTCAAGTGATGCCACTGTCGTCTATCTCTTGAGCGTCCCCATCTATTGGCGGGCTCTGACACACATTTTCGGGAGTATTTATGGGTAGGAATGGGTTAGTTATCCCCCCCCCCCACATCGGCCTCCCTTCCTCCGACAGTCCCACCCACGCACTCCACTTCTGCACGGAACTAACAGTCAGTGATATCGAATTGGCGGCAAAATTAATCTTACTCTCTAGTCCCTTTTGGCAGCAGCGCGTGCCAGCGTGCCAGAGCGCAAATGTGCCAACGTGCCAAACTGCCCGTGCCAGTCTGGTTTTTTTTGCCCATCTCTCTTTCTTTTAGTTTTTGCGTCAATAAATCTCATCTATGAGCATAAGAAGCACCCGCCTGGATATCGACCCAAGATCCATTTGGACTAAGATGCCCTTTGAAGGGTCAGACTCTGACCCTGACCCAGATCCCCACCCACTGAGAGCATCTAAGTGCAATGCGCTAGTTCGTAAAACTTTTTATTTCATTAAAGTTTGCTGTTTGTTCATGCGTAGAGTGGACTATCAACGCAATACCCTTGCGATGTCTATCAACGATGTAGAAAACTTACCAACAATGCTAATACACATTGATACAGTATTACATAGGTTCCTTCTTATATAAATCGCAACATTTTGTTACAAGATACGTTACCGGTGTTGTAAGATTTATTTTGGGGATATATCTATGTGTTGCATTGCCGTGGAGTAGGCCTTTTTTCTGAGTTTTGATCGGAGTCGGTTTGACATGTTTGAGGCCTTATGATGTCTGAGAGCGGGTGGGAGGGGGGACGAGGACAACATAAGGCCGAGGACACATGACAAGGATCAACATGAGGAAAATGAAACCCACGCACAATGATGCAATTTGTAATCTGACGTCAGAATTTGCTTTTTCGTAGCAAAAGGGGTCAGGAAATAGCACCATGCACCGTCCACCTCCTGATAGACTGTACCACTCTCAAGGGGAGTCAACTCCTGGTGGATCTCGTCAGCTCTCGTTGGGACAACCGCCATAGGCCTTCTGTGGTTGCACTTTCCCCTTTTTTTGCTCTGTATTTTTGGTCTGTTTCTGAGGGGGGATGGACTTAAATCGTCCGCCCTGGCACCCAGATCATTTTATTTCTCGGGGATGCTGCAGTAAAGTGATTCTTTAAAACCCAGGTTCAGTGAAAACACTTGACGGTAAGGCAAAAGTCTGGCGTCAAATTGTTTATTTTGGTAGAGAGTGACGTCCCAGCCACAGACACCCTCTCCTAACAATGGAGAAAACTTGTTATATTATTCATTGAAGACTGCTTTTTAAGGAGTTCCCGCCACAGCAGGGGGATTTCAAAATGCTCACGAAGAAACCGAGTAAAGCCAGAAAGTTGTCATCTTTGTTCCCGTTTCAATGGCACTATACCTAAGACTTAAATGAAAAAGTAGCCTAAATAACTGTTGGAAAGAAAGCTTGACCACGTGGCAGATTTTCTACTACGCAAGCAATTTACCCACAATGGGCAGAGTTCGCACAAATGAGCATTCATTAGCGGGCAGCTCTGACCCCAAAAGAAGAGGAGTTCTGTTGTGCCCAGTACAGTACAGTCTGTATGCGCGATGACTGTGCGGAAAGTGAGCGATGACGAATCAAATTTCCATTTCACTTTGTACCCGCGCACGTCTGAACCGTTGATTGGCTCAAAAAAATGGGCATGGGAACGAAAATTAGGCAGGGGGGGAGAAGAATCCTTGGGGGGGGAGGGAAGAGGGCCTTGCCAATTCTTCTTTCCTTAGCAGGCCCCAACGTGGTTAGATAAAAATGACGACTTGTGCCTCAATGGGCATTCTTGGGCATCGAGCCCAACTAGTGGAGGGTGCGCACAGTAGCGCGTGGCTTGGACAAGATGCAGCAGAACTGCCCCCGCCCCAAGGAGTGCAAAAATGTAACTTGTGCTGCTGAATTTAAAATTGCCAAGGTTGCCTGCCGACTTGGGGTCCTAGGAACCAAAGGGAGTAAGAGAGAAAAGCGGTCATTTTGTCAAATTATCGCACCTCCTCTAATGACCCCCCCTCCCACCGGTACTTTAGGAGCGTCCCGGTCATTGGCGGGATTGGCAATGAGCTTCAACAAGTCCATATTCTGTCGACTGAAGGACACAAGCATGGAAATTATTTCCTAGCTAGGGATAGGTCAAATCGAATAAACTCAAATTTGGGTCGGACTGGAGTCCATTCGGATAAGTTTCTTCGCTTTTAGCATTAGGTCGGGCCAGATCAAGGATTACGTAGTCTACCCAAGTCGAGTCACTTTATTGACGAGAAATTATTGGAAGAAATGTAGCTGCAAACTAACTACTTATCCCCCATTTTTCTGAGATGCACCTAGTGCACTTAAAAAAAAGACCGGGATGTATCAAATTCTTACCGTGACCTTGGCATTTTTTTCAGCACTCAGGATTAAGTTTTGCTTCAGTCCACTCAAATTCGCTGCCTCGAGTCATGAATCTGCTCGAATTATGCAAAATGGTATCGAATCTCTGTAAGATCGGCAAAAGCTTCACCCGACCCAATCCGACTGAAACGAATCTGAATGCATCCCTAATCTGGACTCAATACAAGGGGTGATCGTATCTAGTGAAACGCATCCAAAGTAGAGACATACTTATGTATAGGGTTGAGAAGCCTCATTGAGGCTAAAGGAGGCCGTGTATAGCAAAAAAGGTCGGACTTTGCAGAAAAAAGATGCAGTAGTCACCGGTTAATGTAGCATCGGTCAATATTCAAGACCGTATTCAAGATGTAGCAGAAATGCCAGGTCTCGATATTTTTGCTCCATTTAATTCATCGGACAATATAGTAAGTCACTAATTATAGTGGCAAATTTGAAATTGCTACCAAAACATGAAATTGCTACCAAAACATGAAATTGCTACCAAAACATGAAATTGCTACCAAAACATGAAATTGCTACCAAAACATGAAATTGCTACCAAAACTTGAAATTGCTACCAAAATTTGAAATTGCTACCAGCCCCAAATATGCTTTTCTGGCAATTGAATGATTTTGGGGACCAGTTTTTTTAACAACTTAAGATGTTGATTGACTGTGTCAGAATGTACTGCGCTGGGCAGGGTTCCCAAACGTCTGATGAAACATCACTGAGATGACCTCCTCTTTTGGCGTTCCTTGTGCCTCCTGTTCATCATCTAGTGTCTCTGTTATGATTTATCATCCCTGCAGCTGCCCCTCACCGTTCATTCTCTAACTGCCTGGCCCAAGATGACACAATAAGCGGTGACTACTGTATCTGACACTGGTGGCGCTCCAGGGTGGCCTGCGGTGATTCGCAATGTCTTTTTTCCCACCTGCCACATGAGTCGCAAATCTCCTAAGGTCACCCAGTACACTATTTTGATCTTCTGACAGATATGTGTGACATATCTGATGACTTTGTGTGACATAGTTCAGCGATGCCAACCCCTACGTTGGTTTTCTTCTATTTGGTAGGTCTGAAGGAGAGCCAGGTCGACCCAGCGGCTGTGTACGAGGACGTCGGCAACATTGGCGAGGACAACATCGGCAATGACAACTGCGTCACAATCATCTCAGTCACGAACGTCGGTCATGCCCCCTCCTCAGCTGCTTCGTTCCCCTCCTCGCCCACCCCGACCAATACGACGTTGGGCAGCGAGACGAGCTCGGACAGAGGCAGCTTCACCATCAATTCCATTACAAGGAGTCATGGGCAGAGCTGCGGCTGTGACGAAGACGACTCTAGCAACAGGTACCAAAGGAAGCCTAAGGAACTGACAAATGCACACTTTTAGGCCTAACACACTATCGATTACTGATGTTTTATGTACCGAGGCCACACAGTGTGCCCAAATCAAAAGTGCTCCTACAAGCTTCAAAAAAAATTAAAAATCAAAGTGACTCCCTGTGGAAATATTTTAAAATTTTGGCACAGGATGTCCCTTACCTTAGAGTAACACCATGCGAAGTTAAGTTTGAAGCTTGTAGGAGCACTTTTGATATTATTCCTATTTGGGCACACTGCGGTCATACCGTGCCCAATATCACTGTGACTGCTCACTCCAGGGCATCTTAAAAATGAGTCATTACTTATCTTTAAATGAGTCATTACTCATCTTTAAGTGAGTCATCACTCACCTTTCATTGACGCTGCAGAGTCAATGAGAAGAAGTTAACGGTAGTATTGATATGTTTGCTATATGTACAACTCATTCGCATCTCTGAGATTGTCATTGGCCACTTTATTGGCATGTGTGAGGCCAACATTTTGATTGTCACCTATGCCTTTGGTCTTGTTCTTCACTGACAACGTCGATGGTGTGAGCTGACAAGGCCTGCAGGCCCACGATACTCACTTGGCAAAGGAAGATTTTCACTGCCGAACATGCACAGCATCGGTTCATGTTCATTCCAGTGAGGGATCTCTTCCAACTTATGAGTTATGACCTATTGGAAAGTCATTATTGAGTGATCGAAAGTATCTGTGATGAGTGTGGAAGGATCCCTTCATACTCGTGACCCATTGGAAAGTCATCATGGACATCGATAGTATTAATGGTACATGAAGGATCCCTTCAGGAGTAATGACGCGCAGGAAAGTCATCATGGAGATGAAAGGCTATTTGAGATAGCAAAGACCACGAAACTGGCGCCATCTGGGGGAAAGTATTCGCGGCAGGGCTTTTATGTGTTCTTGTTTTGTGATTCTATTAAGAGATTCAATAAGAAGCATTTAGTATGTTTATAACATACCTTTTTTTTCGCCTAGATCTCGCCGCCACCGACGTCACTTCCTCAATGAACCGACTTATGAGAACCTTTCGTTTCATCGGGTTCAAATTAGCGTCCCCGGGCTCGTCCCTGGGGCTTCGTCAGGGCGCGGAGGTCGTCGGAGACCTCGACCAGTCATGCTCCACGACGCCATCATGGGATCACACCAGCAGCAGCAGCAGCAACAACAGCAACAACAGCGACAACAACGGCAGCAGCAAGTCAATACCAGGATTGTCAGAAGAAGACACCGAGTCGAAAAAAGTCTCAAGCGGTAGGAAAAATCGTCCGACAGAATCGTTAATATACGGACATACAGGGTGGGTTTTCTTGAATGCAAACTCTGAGAGGCATTTGTGCACAAAACGTCCAGTCTTCCCCACCCAGTATACCTGTAGAGAGTGTTTCATTTAGCTTAATTCATTTTCTGGACATAGATTGATCAGTCGAATCCTCATTTAAATGTTGCGTCAGCTACGTCGATGGGATGTTTGTGAACAACATCAAGTGCCAATTTTTGGCCTTGTAGCCCATAAACATATCGCCATGAAGACTTCCGAAGTCAACCCGGTGCATGCCGGTCAGCTCGTGATTGACCAAGCCAGTGTACAACAGGACTAGGGAGAGTGTTTTTCACATGTTCCTCTGCACCAGGTCCACTTAGGGGACTTTTCAAGCTTTTTTGAACATTTTGATTGGTCTCTCTTCCAGTGGCCCCCTCAAATGAAGTTGAACTCCTCGCACCCTGTACTGGATGTGTGAATTCTTTTGTCGGGAAGAACAAGTTTGCATTATCACGTCCTATCGAAACAGAAGTAGCTAACGATGATACGCTCAAAATCAAGATTTCCAATGGCCAAGTGGGAGTTTTTCGTTCTGTCGATCATCGGCAAGCGTCACTTGCCAAAAAAAGTGAAAAGACCACCGTGGTTGACGCGTACAAAGTTGTCATCAAGGGGGCGCATAATTTGGTCATGCTCTGGCCTTCCATGGTCTTGTTTTTTCTCTCATACGTGCTGTACAGGGTGACCTCAGGAGATTGTCTATTCATTTCGAAGGTACGAAAAAACAAGAGCGATTTTCAATTGTCATTCGCCTTTGTCCACCCTATATTCATGTGTACGTGTGCGTGAGAGAAAGAAAGAAAGAAAGAGAGTCAGAACAGGGTGGAAGAAGGATATTTGCCACTCCAAGACGATACCGACCAGAAGTTATACTCCTTAGTCCACCCTGTACATTTTCTTTATTGCAAAAAGTAGCTGATCGATGTCTTTCAGTCTTAAGCTAGCACTGAATTTTTGTGTTCATTATTTTCAGACCACCCAGAACTCAGAGTCAACCGGACGACGACGACGATGACGACGACGGCGGTGGCGGCGGTGACGGCAATGGCGATGACGATGGCGACGTCGACGACAAGACCAAGGACGAAATGATTCGACGCCGGTTTGAGAAGTTTGGCTACAGCCATAACGAGGTGTGGAACTGGCTGTACACCGAGGACGAGGAGGACTGGATCGTCAGCGCAGCTGTGGACAGGAGGAGCGCCGAGGAGCGCCTGAGAGACTTGTACAGCACCCCAGCCAAGAACAAGAACACCAAGGACGTTGCTCGTCAAGAAGACGTGGCAGTTGAGGAGAATGAGTATGATGACATTGAAGAGGACCTTCAACAAGGTGGCGGAAATTCCGTCGAGGTGCAGTTCAGCCCTCAGGAGTTCTTGGACTCTTCGAATCGGCTTGCACATCTTGATCTGGATGGTCTTGAGCGATTCGTAGGCAACACTTTGGAAAAAGCTATCGCCAAAAGACAGCGACAGAGGATGAAAGAGATGCAGGCTCTAGACCACCGTGATGACTACGAGGTGGAAATGGTGACGGGTCCTGGAGAGTTGGATGAGCATGTGGAGGAAGTGTTAGTGAATGATAACGATCACGTTGAGGATCGCACGGTGACCATAACGGAGGTACCGACAACGTCACCACTCAACGTGAAAGATGCCTGTGATCATGTCCACAGCGCTAACAAAGTCACCGCGAATAACAACAATAACAACAATGACAGCGGCGTGGCAGCGAACAGCAAGCACCAGTGCCAGACGTGCCTGGCGAGTGGTGAGTCCAGCTGCTCCTCGGCGCTGTCCAGCCTCGAGTCCGTGAGAAGTTCCTACTCCAACGGAGTCAGCCGTTCCAGCTCTGGATCAGAGACATTGGGATCAGAGCTCGTGCTGGTCACTACAGCGGCATCATCTCCAGACGACCCCAACCATGCTGGCCACAGACATCATGTCATGGCCACCAAGGAGCTGGTCCAACCCAAGAACCAGCAGCCACAGCCACCGGTGAAGCCTTCAAGAGTCCAGCGTCTGAGAAACAGAATCCACGGTCATGGAAGAGTCACACCTGCCAATGCTCCCAGTACGACGACAACGACTTCGCTGCTAAAGGGCGTCAACAGGTCCAACGACGCCAACGGTAGCAAGACGCCTGTCATGATGGCTCCAGAGGCTTCACAGAATGGTGCCAAACCCTATCAGACGCTGGAGGTCACAGGTCACTGTTCGTCACACCTTGACAACCATAATGGTAAGAGCAGAGATCCGTTTTGGTCATAATTGCCTAATTCACGACACAATACACAGTGGTAACAAGTACTTAATAATAGCAACGTCACAACGTGATCCTGCAAGAGATTAAGTGATTGTCGGTTGCAACGCACCAATGCACACAGTCCACGTTCACCAGCAATTGATGAGATCAAATTCGAACATGATACAGGGTGGACGAGGCTAAGTGCAACTTCTTCTCGGTTTGCGATGGCCTCTCAGAGTTGCATCTCACCCACCCTGTACGTGGATCCAGTGAAAGAACACTGATTTAACTTTACAAAGACAAGCATAACATCAGTTTAGCAGGGGAAACAAACAAGTCAACTGAGCTTTTTGGGGCCATTTCCCTCCCACTAAAAGTAAGATTATTTGTTTGACGAAAAATATGAAAAGCTTTTCTCACTTGCAAATTTAACTCTCCAGTGAGCCTTTGAACACTTTTTTTCAAGAGGAACGAGTGAAAAAAGTGTTACAAGGCTCACGAGAGAATCAGAGTTAAATTTGAAAATGTTTCCAATGCCTCTTGACTAAATCGAATGTCGGCTGTGCCATAAAAGCAATTTCATGTGCACAAGGAGAAATTGTTTTGTCTGGCAAAAAAAGGAGAATCCCCGATGAGGTCTCTATAGGTTATAAGTGGTTCCATCTCCCCCGCTGAGAAGGGAAGTTTCTCTCATTTTCTCTAAGGCAAACACAGACGACTGGAATTAGTGCACGAATGGACCTTTTTTCCCCCCTCCTTGAGATGAATTGATCAGTTCTTCTTGAACAGTTGCTGTTTTTTGCAACAGTGCATTAAAAAAGAGGAGCCTCAAACACTCTGGTGTCGCTGACTTTGTGATGAAGAGCAACGTGCGTGATAATGCAGGCTGCGCCGCAATGACCCATGAAATGGGAACCGTTGTCGTGCCTTCTATGAAGGTGCAGGTACTGTATACAATTCTACGTGCGTACCTAATACTTTACGCCCACACACGCTCGACGTCAAAACTGGCAAATTATTAGGCCAGCCAGGGCTTCGTCGCCGCCGATGTTTCCTTCCTGAAAAGCTGGAGGCCTGGAGGGCCACCCTTGCCCCTCAGGCCAAAATGTCTAGAAAAAAATATGCCATTGTGCGAGTCTGCCTTTGAAAAGGAAATGAAACAAGGCAAGCAGCATCCAGAAACAAAAGATTTTTTCCAACAGTGCGCGCCCACAAAGAGAAGACAGAAATCTGAATTTGTATTGTACAGTGGTGTCACATGCGCACCTATTGACAATGCGTGCTGGGGATGTAACGGGGACTCCAATTTTGTACCGGTGGTTCACAGGTGGGGCACAGATGCGTTCGTACGAATACCCCTCAGCCGTGGCCCCATTTTGTCCCCGCCAATACGAGTATGGGTACAGGGTAGGTGGAGATCATCGTCCAAGGGGGGAATTGGTGTGGCCACGCTGAAGTCAGGGTCATCACCATGGGCATGGCTACGGGGTAGATGGGGGCCGTTGCCATGGGCATGCGTACAGTATGGTCAGGGCCATTACTACCATGGCTACTGGTATGGCCACGGGGTAGTTGGGGGGGGGCACGGCCATGGGTACGGGTCGTTACCCACGGGTGTCAGGGTCCAGGTACGAATAACAACATTTTGGTCCGGGTTCGCTGGTAACAGGTATGGGTACCCATTACTGCAGTATGTACATATTAGGCCTGCTCCTTCGCAGCTCACCGTGAGATCACGCATTCCAGGATTAAGCGGATATGAGCACTGTTTGAAATGCTTCCTCTCTGGGGTTTGACAATGCTACTACCCAAGAGGCAGCTCAAAACCAATGTACCAAACAAGAGAGACAGAGAAAGTGCTCGTCGTCCGCTACAGGGTGCCTCACGAGAGCAATGTTAAATTGTCCTAATGACAGTGCTGTTGCTTCTCTCATCATTCAACCGTCCTGGGCTGCAGCGCAGACCATTCATTCAAAGCTGAGCCATTTTTTTTGCCACTCCACCCCGTGTGCCAGCTCGCAATAATGAGGATTAATGCGGCAAGTGTGAGCTTTGCCGCACAAGGATAAATCGGGGATGGAAATTCTAGAAAATGAATGGGCCCCTTGCGGTCTAACCCAGGTATGCGCCAGGTAAAATGCTCATGCTTTTCTGGCCTCCCAGACTATGGAGAGAGGTGATTTTTCACTCAAACTTGTCGCTCTTTAACTTTTGTGTTCAGAATAGTGTTTAGAGTGATGCTGAGAGACGTCGTCGTTATGTAATTTTCTCTCTCTGCCCATTTATTTTCCACCTACGTGCACCTGGTGTGTGCAGCAGGTAGCGTATGAAATCGGAATGAGGGGGTCTGAGGAGAAGGTTTTTTTTCCTTTTTCTCTTCTTCCTTCTCAGGTTCTACTTTCTCTGATCGGCTCCATTCACCGGGTTATTATTTCCTAATGCCCTTTTTCACTCTTCACATTTTTGCCAGTCATCCCCAAATGCGTATGCAGAGAGAAAAGAAAGTTGCTGCTCCTCTCCACTTTCCTTCTTCCGCGCTGCACGTACAGGGAGGGTACTGTACAAGCTACTGTACAGGGTGGGCAAAAAACACTCGAGTCCTTCCGGAAGAAGTCGGACTTGACCGAGTTTTCGACGAGGGACGGTGCCTCGTAGTTCACGCTCCCTACGTGTGTCAAACAGGGTGAGGTCGCGTCAGGCAAGTATCTTTGATCTACAGGGTGGGCACAGGGCATGAAATCCTTTCGGAAAGTGTTCATGATGCGGAGATCAACGTGGCAACGCTGATTCTTGGGATGATGGAGTGAAATCCAGTGGTGTCTTATGAGCAACACACTTTTTGTCGTACCGAACAGTTTTAGGTCATACCATCCCGATATCACTTGCCTTCAGGGTGGGCACAAGCACCGAAGCCTTTCAGAAGAATCAGGAATGTGGCACCCCTGATTTTTTAAGAGGATGAGGAGCAGATTACTGAATAGAATTTTACGGTGCGTTAACATTGACATTCATGATATGCAGTAGACCACTTTTTCCTATACAGTGTCGTGTCATCCGAATATCATTGCCCGAAGGTGAGGGCTTCATTGTTTGTGCCCACCCTGTATTTACGCGCAAGGCTCGACGATTTATCCTTGTGTACAGAGTGAGTGCGAACGCGGTCCCCAGTGCATGAGCAGCAAAAAGTCTCGTTGTCATTCACTCGAGTGGTGCAACCTCTCTCCAAAAAAAAGTGCAGGGGTGTCAGCTAACAAACGGCAATAAGCTGTGCTGTGCAAAATTGATTTTTTGCACATCGCCTGCCTCATTTTCCTCCGCACACCAGAAGTTGAACATCAGCAGAGATTGTGGCAGTGGAAAGTTTGCAGTCGTCATGGCACACACAGGGGTTCCAGTACAGGAGTTTCTTTCTACCTACGTACATGATGAGTCTTCTTCAGTGCATTCCGATGTTTTGGGCGGTTGTGGCCAAATGACTTTCTGAGTCAGTCACCACCCCCTTATTGGGCATGAATCGACCCAAAATCGATGTGAGTTTGAGCATTTTCGACTTAAATGTGTCTGCTTAGGAAAAGGTCGGGCGTTTCCCCACATTATGCGTTAAATTAGTTTTTGGATCATCAGCTTTACTTATGCGCAGCTCAAACCCATCTCCCGAGCCCTGGTGCGGAGACTAACACTCTATGTGCTATGTGTATGTGTACATTAGGTATGACAAGATTATAATCATAATGTGTGTTATAGACAAATATTTCTATTGTCTCTTGACTGACATCTAAAGTTTGAACCCCTCTAACTTCTCATCTCCAACCCTTACCAACCTCTTTCCAGCATTACGTATTGCTATTATAAATTAAGGTCACGGTTACAGTTCTGCATCTGCTGCTTCTCTTTTCGTGCCAATGCTGAGTCACGAAATTAAGTAAGACAATTGACAACAAAAAGAAAAATGTGAAATGATGTTGAAAACAAAAGATGGTGAAGACATTGAGGCTGCTTGGCTTGGTAGAAAATTGAAGACAACAGAGTCTTGATTAAACTTCAAAGTGTCATGTCTTCAGTGGCATCTGCATGTTTGGTCGTACAGGTCTTGACCTTTGAAAAGTTAACTTGCAAATTTGAGGAACATTAAAGGCGATTTTCACTGTGTATTTAATATTTCGGGTAGGCTAACTCTATATCGAGCAGTAGCAATTCCACTCTTATCAGAAGTGAGGGTGCAGAGATCTCCTGGTGAGGCTAATTAGGGGCGAAGAAGAAGCGATGCCAATGGGACCAACGAGCTTTTGGGCAGAAGCAAAAAGACAACGCCCAAAAAGTGATTAGAAGTGAAAAAAGTTTTTGTGCGAAAATTAATGAGGGCGTTCAGGAGGCCATCGTGCCGTTAAAACAACGGAAATATTAATACTCCGTACGTACTACATGTAGTATTTTTTTCTCTCTCTAGAGTTGTACGATTCTACCAGTCAGCAGTTGGCGGCCTCGTCCGAGGTCCACGAACAGCGCTACATCCCCATGTTCGCCACGGTGAAGCCGGTCTTCATCGATCCCTCGGTGCCGCTTGATCGTCAAGAGTGAGTTGTCATTGGGAGCTTGGTCAAGAGCTCAAGCTCAAAAAGGCCTCTCTTTTATCTTTGTCACTCACAGGTGGTATCATGGCTCCATCACTCGCATCGAGGCCGAGTCTGTCCTCAGACTCCACAAGGAGGGCAGCTACTTAGTCAGGAACTCGGAGTCCTCCAGGCTGGACTACTCCTTGTCGTTGAAGTGCGTCCTACGAACTGTGATTAAGTCTTTAAAGTATCGACATCTCTTTTCTATTCCAAGATCTCCACGAGGCTTCATGCACATGCGAATTCAGCGAGATCCGCAGACCAACAAGATCATCCTCGGCCAGTTCAGCAAGCCCTTCAACTCCGTCCCCGAGATGATCCACCACTACACGCTCAACAGGCTGCCGATCAGAGGAGCCGAGCACATGTGTCTCCTCAGACCTGTTTGTGAGCAGCTCTTGTAGAGTTGCCATTTATGCTTATTTGGCATCATCTCAAGTTAGGTTCAGCAATACGCCTTTAGTCAAGCTTCAGTTTAACATTGACGAAGCATCAGATTCTTTGTATAAATTTCTACAACTGCTTTTTTTACCATGTTCCTTGAAATCCCCGGAGAGAGAAGGCATTATCATCACGAATAAAATGACCGGGCTCGTTGACCCTAGACGATCAGATCTGGATCTCCTGCGCCTCCAAACAAGAAGTCCTGGATGTTTTCAGCCTTATTGCAGGGTGGGCACAAACACCAAAACACAGAAGGCCTGGCTATCCAATTCTGTACACGACTTTTTGCATGCACCAAACAGTCTCAGGTCATAACGTCCAGAAGTGACTTACCCACAGGGTGGAGGCAAAGCCCTTAAAAGAACTGTTTACAGCTCCTGGCAACCCCGATTTCTTTTATGAGGGGCACATTGTCAGTTCAATAAGTGATGCGGTGAGTCATCATCGACATCCATGACGTACGTAGAACACCCGTACCAAGTGCTTTAGGTCGTGTCGTCGGGATGTCGTTGACTGAAAGTGAGGATTTCATCATTTGCCCCCACCTTGTACTTGGGAACAGGATATTCGAGCCTCCAAGCCTATGAAGTTGGTCGAACTTGCCAAATGCGTAGAGGTGAAATCGGAAAAGTCTCGGGTGGCTTTTGCCACCCGAACCGTTCTGTCGTACCTTTCGAACTTTTTGCTCAAAACTTTCAAGAAAGGAAACCTATGTAGGGTTGGTTGCAGGCAGAAAAAATTTTCAAATTTCAGTAAAATGTAGTCACTTCTTACCTCCTGCAACCTTTGAAGTCCAGAAAAGTCTCTAGAACTCTCCCCGGTGAACATGGTAGCATACGTAGTTGGGCAAATTCTTTACCTACTTTCGGGAAACAGCAATAATAAGACGAGGGCGAGTCAAACAGAAAAATATAATGCACTCATCGTGCTTTGTTGCCAGTGTGAACAGAAAAACCTTTGTTCACTGTATTGTCTCGCAATCGCGAGAAAAGACCCTTTTCCATGCACGCAGGCAGGTGTTTGCCCTACTTTCCAACAATCCCCCTATCCCCCCTGACTTTGACGTCACTTCAAGCGTCCCCTCCACAGCACTTTTAACCCCCATTCTACATCATTCGTAGAAGTCAATACCTTGATGGCAGAGTTGCCACCGGTGACGCTAACCAGACACTTCTGGTCTCTCCTTCCTGCCCGAGGCCAAGGACTTGATGGGATCACATTGGTCTGTCTTGGTGGCATCGCAAAAGTGTCACGGGGGGGGGACCAGAGAACGACTAATCTTTGATCAGCTTGGGAAGTTTGCTTACTCATCACATGGAGGTGATCAAGAATATTCAAATTTTGATCTTAAGCCGTTCAAGTTAGGAAAAGTATCCTTTTCATTAACAGAACGGTCCTGATTGACTCGCAGTCGTAATGCTGGGGCTAAAAGGCACCTTTGAAAACAGCATCGCACCAATGTCGCATTGCCACGGAGGTGTCAACTCCTGAGGGGGTTTGCAAAGCTTGACTTGGCATCCTCACAGCACTGAGCAACAACAAAGTTGGCGCCACACAAGTCATCTCAGTTCTTACTCTTTGTGTTTCCGAGGACAGAATATTCAGGAGGCTCGAATATGTCCCATGCAAAGTGTCACTTCTTTTTCACAACTCAGTCAAAAGTCTCCGGTACTTCAAAGGGCAGATGCAACAATCCGGGTCTGAATCGTCGTGGGCATAAAGGGTGTGGGAAATCGCGTTGTCTAATTGAAGATGCCAATCATTTTCTGTATAACAATTTCATGCATTGGATGTGATATGAAATCTGCGGACGCACGTGGATCTGGCGCGGAAAATACAGCAAAATGTCGTTTGGAACATCACGCAACCTTTCATTCTTCTCCTATTCTCTTGTCAAAGCGGACGAATATCAGGTGCACTCGGTTAATTTACCACGGTTAGTAGTGGTCAACTCACATCAGGGGGTGGCCAATTGCTGGAGGTGGGCGAATCATCATTGGGTGAGAAGAGGTTCCGTGTGAGGATTTGACTTTCTCAATACAGTCCAACCCTGATAAGTGAGGTGTTCCTTCTAGACCGCATTAGTGAGGCCATGGACCCCCTAGGGCCAGATTAAGTGTATGCTGTGTCACACGCCATCACCATGGGCCTGGAAAAAATCCCGAGCAAGGGTTACTCCTTTTCATGTGTTCCTGTACGGGACAGGTGAAACCCAACACATACATACATACAAGTGGGGCGTTCCAGGAAGTCATGTTTCGTCATTATCCGGATGAATTGAGTACATAAGTCCACATTTGGTATTTTGTGTCCTCTCCCGCTAAACTGAATTCCCACTCATCCAGGTTTGACTGTATTTGAATCTCAGCTTCTGTCCTCTTCATACTTCTCACCTCCTAGCCTTACCAAACTCCTTCTGACATGAAATATCGCTATAATAAATTCAGGTCAGGTTGACAGTTCCACATCTGCTGCTTCTCTTTTTGTGCCCATGCTGAGTCATGAAATTAAGTAAGACTATTGGCAACAAAAAGGAAAATGTGAAATGATGCTGAAAACAAAAGACGGTGAATACGTCCAGGCTGCTTTGGATTGGTAGAAAATGTGAAGGCAACCGAGTCTTGATTTAACTTCAAAGTGCCATGTCTTCAGTCACATCTGCATGTTTCGTTGTACATGTTTTGACCTTTGAAAAGTTAAAAAGCAAAATTGAGGAACATTGCCGGTGATTTTGACGCATGCTTTATGCATCAGCACATAACTATCACCTACCTGGGTAAGGTTATCTCTCGTCCACTTTTCTACGTAGACTGTACATACCGTGTGAGTAAAGAAAAGGAGAAGCCCTCTTCTGGCTTCCGTTGTCAATCCCCTTCGCTTCTGTCCACCCTGTAGCGGGACAAATTTTTGACTCACACAGTTTGCTCCTCGGCAAAAGGTCAAGGCTCATTTCACACACCGAATCCAGCAAAAATACGCACGTTCTTTGCTGTCACGACCCCATTTGGGCTCTGGGACGGGATGTTAATACGTATGATGGATTAATGAGATGGTCCCCCATTTTTTGGGCATTGCCCATAAGTCATGTAATGAGCAGTGGTACAATTAGTCAGACCAGACATTCATTGTACCGAGAAGCTGATTATCGTACTAGCTGTCAATTCAAGGTCAAGTCAGAGTAGGATCGAACTCAATTAATCCGTCTCATTAATTATTAGGGAGGTCATTAGGTCATTAGTGTGAGGAACATCGTGGAATTTCCTTTTGAAAAGCAATCTCAGTCGATGAAAGTTCGTCCCAACTGTGTGTACAAGACTGAGAAAGCCTCTTGTTAGCTCAGACATGCATATAACAGCGAGCTGGAACATCTTTTGCTGGTACTGCCAGGATGTTCTTAAAAAGTCCTAGACAATTTTCCCCTTAGGTGTTCCGTACAATTTCTTGGAAGCGAAATATTTTGAATTCTTAATGGAGTGAATGTTGTGCTGCACACAAAGTTGTGTTCCTCAGTGCTTTTCTAATGCTTTTAGATCCCCCTGTGTGTCACCCACTAGGTGAAGCTACATTGTTTGGAAACCCTTCTCTGTCTTGGCGAACTGAGCGCTCTCAACTTGATGCATTATCACATGTTAATGAAAAATGATGCTTCAAAGTAACCATGTTGTCCAAAAAAAGAATGCTTGGCAAGTGATGATTAAGAAAAGATTGCCCGCGGACTCATTTGTTCACAGAATTGACATGTCCCGAGTGCTTCGATTCTGACGGACATCCCTGTTCTGTTTCACACCCATTGTGTGTAGGTTTGGTGTCCCGTTGGTGGACGTCCTTGTCTTCCTGATCTCGGCTTTGGCTGTTGCGAGATGTGCACACGTCACTTCCACGACCGAAAGCTACGAGTCTTCCACTACCAAGATAAGCCTTGCACGCCCAGAAGAGACATGTGAATCTCATTAGGCCTCCCTGAACAGCGTGAGTTTGGAGAATCCTTTCTGCTTTGTCGTCTGCATTGAGGGGGACAAGTGCAAGAAGTTCCTTTTTTGCCGCCGCCAGCTTTAAAAGACGCAATGGTGGGGGATCTTTATCGATAATGGCAAATTGAAGGACAGTGGAGGCACAGACTGGCGGCAAAATGCGCCAAAGAACCCTTGGCTTAAATCTGTCGAGATGCACGTCGTCCTCACATCGTACAGTAGTAGGGGGTAAGACCTTATTTAGTCCTGCCAGAAAAGATGCACTGGCAGGGGAGCCATTTTAAGGCGGCCAAGAATTCAAACACAGGGTGAGGAATTTTTGAGACATGTGAAAGTGGTGTAGCATTCAACCTAATGACTCTGCTAGCGTACAAACATACCGGAGTGCATGAAGTTGCATCATTCATTATTTGTGCTGGGTCATTGCTTAAAATGGCCTCTAATTGACGATTGTGTAGGAGGCGCCCTTCAACTTGCTGCTGTTGTCCTCATTTTCCATGTCAAAAATGTTGCCGTCATGGGATGCTTTTGGTTCGCCATCACAATCGACTTTGTCCACGACTTTCCCACCGGGGGGTGGGGTCTCGCAAGACCCCACAAAACTGGGCCACCCTGTTGCACGGCCCGCAGACGCCGTAGAGGCCAGGTCGGAGCCGCGCACCGTGAGTGCGGGTGCAATATTCGTCTCTCACCCGTTGGACCAGTGCACTTCGGCAGCGACCTTTGTGGTTCTATGAGTCATCTTGTAAAAATGTGAAATGAGTGAATGGCGAAGACGCCGGACTTTTTTTTGCGTCTCATCCCTGGAAAACAACAAATATGCATCGTGATGCAGATCTCTTCGCACCGTCTACAGTATGGGCCAAAAACTATCAATCCTTCGCATTGCGTAGCAGAAGTGATTGAATGATTTTTGTGGTCACAAGCCCACGTTGACCGTCGCTTTGTGCAATGGCGGGAGACGTCAAGAAGAAAACTAAGTGACCCAATGTTTGTGTCTTCCCTGTATCTTGTGACTCGCATGTCCTTGAGGACTGGTCAAAGAAGTGCATTACATTAAGTCATGGATGGTTTTGTGGGTTCCCTTAAAAGCTGGTGCTTCTTCGCTTTATCATGCACGCTCGGTCAACCCGTTATGGGTGCAATCACCATTAGGTCGTTCCCAAGGAAGGGACTGATAGTAATAGGTGCTGGCGCAGGCAACAAACACGAGTGCAACAACGGGGCTGTATAATACTTGTATGCCATGTTTGTTCTCATTGCATGTTAGGCAGTCTTGGGAAAAATACGTGACACATGCGGATGTGAATGCTTTAAAGGACAAAGTTGTTGAGACATCGAAGGATGTAAGATTTTACACACTTTTCACTCGAAACGACCTTCTTCACCGAGCACAAATTTCTCTAGCGAGGAACTAATACCTTCCTGATGGAGTCAACTGGGATCCAGGCCCAGGCGGTCGTGGTGGCAGCCTAAAGGGCCTCCACATTGCATTGGCTGGTGCTGGTGGTCCTGTCAGCCACAGTGCCCTATAGTCGTAGTCCAGCAATGAGAAATTTGGGCTAGTGGATAACCAGAATGCCTCGGGTCAAAACTTCACAACGCCGTCTTCCAGGAACTTCAGCATCGTCTCGGCAGTGTGTCACTGGTGCACCATCCTATAGCTAGGATAACTGGATGGTTTGGGAAACTCTCCTTCACCACGGGTAAGACCGAATCCCGCAAGAACTCCCAGTGGGCATTAGCAGTGACCCCTCGGGTAGGAAGACTGGTGGGCAACCCTTGCCATCAGAGGCCTTGGCCTTCTTGGTGACATGATAGCACTTGCTACTGCCGCAAACGTTTTCATCACTCTGGTAGTGTAGCTGTGACTCCTTGAATGTAGGGCTCTGTCCACCAGGAAGAACTCTTCATCTGAGAAAAGGATTGGCCCTTTTTGAGTTGGTTGAGGAGCACTTTTGATCTTGGCAATCTCTTGGTTCTAGTGGCCTCTGTCAGTCTGGGCTCCTTGGTGATGACTCTTGAGACATCTCCAAGCTCTTTCATGCATTCCATCCACTCGTGACGATCATTGTCATCTCCAAGGCCAGCTTCCTGATACTTACAACTGAGTTTACCTCCACACTCGTTGATCGTTGTGTTGCTCTCCTCTGTCGCGACTGTCCTGGGCCTCCCACCCATGCACCCCTTGAAGTAGCCCCCATCTCTTAAAAAAGCTTCTTAGCCCCGCACACAAATTGACTGGTGAAGCTGAACCTGGTCGCAATGACGGAGGGGCCACCAGCTCCAAAGTTCCCCAAATCCTGTCCACTATCCCCGTGAAATTCAGCTGCAGGAGTGTCAGTTGACATATTTGCTAGCTGCAGATGATCTCCCGCAGCTCCATATCAAGTTAGAGCGAATTTACCATGGAAGTGTTGATAATATGGCCGTAGAAAGCTTATGTCACTTTTTACAACGATAAATCAAACATATCCCAAGACGACACGCATTTATATTTTTACGATACATTAATTAAGCATTTTCTCCAAACATGCACAGCAGCTACTTTTTGGCACAATACCTGCTGACTCCAACACCACTGGCCAAACACTTCTCCAAATTGAGGAGGACGACCTTACATTGCAGGTCTAGTTTAGAAGCGAGCTCGGCCTTCGGTGTGGGATGCAGCCAGGGGTCATATTGAGCCTAGTCTGAAAAATGGAGTGCAGCATCTTGATGCATTCCTTCTGGCCATCGTCTGCCATCGAAATTGCGCAGAACCACCGAGGGATGCATGTGGAGGGGGGAACTTCGGCAACGCCTTGGTAAGGAACAGGACGACGCTTGTTTGTAAGCTAAAGCGACGTCCGGAAATAGTGATGTCATCGGGTTGAGCCCAAGCCCAAAAACCTGATACTCTGAACCCTGTTTGGACCAGCCTGAAATAGCGCAATCCAAATTTCTGAACTTTTGGGCTGAGTCTCATATCTTTGAACTTTTAGATATTACAGAAGAGAGAGAGACTTATTGGCTTCACTCAGCCAGACGCTGTGGTGAAAATGTTTTGCATTTTGAATTTGACACGAAAGCTGACAGTCCCCATTACCTTTTAAAGCTGTTTTGTGACCCACTTTAACCCAACCAGACTCAAAAGGGTTGCCCAGTGAACTTCAGCCCAAGTCGAACTCGATTCTCCTGAGCATCAAAGAGACTGAAATCCACTTTTTTCAACCTGATTACACCCCTTCTTGGTAGCAAAGGCGAAAAAGGCTGTTTGTAAACAAAGACTACATGGTGGTAGCACCACACAATAACTTTGGTGACACTTTGCATTACAACTGACAGGATTTTCCCAGATATGCGTGACTCGCCCTTATATTTGGCATCCTAGCTGATGTATCCCTCTGATTTTATGAACCTGACTAAATCTGAAGGAGCTTGCAAAACCACAAAAGGATTTTTCTTGCACAGAACCCCGATGAAATGATGCAAAGTCTTAAAAGTCTTCATTTTGCTCTTGCATACTTTACAAACGTACAGTCAGTAGTGCAGTTCGACAGTTTGATTACGGCAACGGTTGAAAACGCATCGAGAAATTTTGGGTCCCCACAATCTGCGAATGCAGAAATCGTCTTATGAGTATGTAGAACCCTGACAAAGTCATGCAAGGTCAGACAAGTCGATGAAACTATGAGGCGCCAAAGCGTTGGGGTGGTTTGTGCTGTCCATGGCATTCGTCGGCATGCGTCACAACGCCCAAAAGTTGACTGACAAATCCAGGCTGACACCGCACAACCTTTGGAAACGCCTGAGATGCATCATTCTGTACGTCTTCATCCGAATGCGTCCAGGGTTACGCAGGTCAGCTTTTTGCTCCCGGCGCCTGCGTGCGAAGCACTCATTTCTCAACACGATACAGAGATTGCACCCAATGAAGTCATTGAAATGTTTGAAGAAGGAGAAGAAAAAATCATCGTCACAACACACATCTTCAAAGTCGTCGAAGACGTCGTGATAAAGTCAAATTATGCTTGGTTTCGACATGCAAAATTCGCAATAATTCCGAACATTTTGTACATATACAAAAGCATCACGAGGAGACGTGACGGACAAGGGCAAGTGGAGCTTTATTCGCGGAATCCACTACATAACTGTTCCTCGAAACGAGCTGCATGCACAAGGACAAGGCGGATTTAGACAGTTTGCAAGCCCTTTTTGCTACCTCCCACTCTAGCTTGGGTAATCCCTCTTGATGGAAGAAAAGAGAATCGTTGCCACAACGAAAGCTGTCATGCCTCAGGTGCGTGCAGCAGGCGCGCCGACAGGGTTGCCACGAGCGTTGTTGAAGGTCTCGCGGAAGAGCACAGATTACTCGACCAGGAGGACGGGGGGATTATGGAAAAAAAAGTATGCGTAATTTGATTGTCGACATTGACGTAGAGCAGTTATCAAACTGTATTTATCTATCATAATGCATCAAGCGTGTTAGAAATTCAAGTGGTGCCTCTTGTAACTTTCAAACACACACTTTAACGTGTTTCAAAGCTGTTCATGAGTTTTGGGATCTTGGCAAACCTGACTTATAGAACAAGTTGTGCTGTGTGTCAGTTAATTTTAACATGTACACCGTGAAAAACTCACGTGCCGAGCAGTTTCAGGTCACTTCATTTACTCAAGTTGATTGATGGCTTCAGCGCTTGCGGCCATCCTGCGGGACGCTGTGTATATACTGTTTGTAACTCAGAAGTCCCATCAAGGTGGCAACCCTGAAAATTATCCTGCACTGTCTATTTGGACATCTCTGCTAACCAATGCATTTTTGCCTCTGCCTAATAGCTTTGTGATCACCTCATTTACCTTCGTTGATGGCCTAGGCGATTGTGGCTACCCTGAACCTAAGTTGGTCGTGCATGACGTAGATTTCCTAGGCGCTTAATAAGCAAATTCCCCACTCGGCACTTACGAACAATTACATAACTCCTCCTTGTCCTTTTTGCTCCTCCTCGCCCAGATCACGTCTCGTAAGTGCTTCTTGGGACGACGGCAGCGTTTAACCAATCGAAAGGGTTTTTCTTGTTCGTGGATTGCGGTGGCGACTACGAATGCCCTCAAACCAGAGATGCAGCAAGAATCACAAGAGGTGAGTGCATTTTTAGACGAGAGTAGGAGAAAGAAGGAAAAAGGTCACGAGGACAGTAAAAACGTGGACAACAACCACGAGACTGCCAGGATGATGCATTTGATTGCAGCAGCTTTCAAATGAGACCTTCAGTTTACTTTTTTTCTGCTGTGAAAGATGATCATAGGGGAGTATTCACCGCAGAGACGTAACGTGCTCGGTTCAAGGACCTCGGCGCTGATAAGCATCAAGCTGAGGACTAAATTCTTAGATCGCCAGGGTCTTCTTGTGTGTCAGGGCTGTGCGATGATGCCAAATGACTTTTCGACTTCACCTGACAACATTAGGCTTGTGATGTGCACACTAATCATACTGCACTGCATCTTATGTGCGGCATGCATGCAGCATGTATAGAATAGGCTAGACCAACAGACGAAAATTTTGGAATTTGGCTGAGTGCATCTTCGACTTCTTACCTAATGCCAAATGGTAAAGATGTAGTAGAACAGTTTTCGAATGAACTTTTTGACCTCCTCCACTGCGATGAATTTTACAACAAAAGTTCGGTACGAAACAAGGTGTCCAGATTGGATAGGGCAAAGCAATGAACACTTTCATTAAACAACAGTGCTACAGTTTAGCATCTAGAAAGTAACTCTGCAGGTCCACATCAGAATTTGTAATACGTATTGATCGAACATCCTTATGTGCTGTGTCAACTAAAGTTTGACGGCAGAGAGGGCACCCAAAAACACGTCAAGATTTCATTCTATTTAAAATTTCATATTTAATTCCAAATTTAAATATAGCCTTGCACCAAATATAGCAAGAGATTGAAAAAAAAATGATCTAACCTAATATACGCATATGCGATCTGTTCGACGATTCAAACGAGCCACTTTCGGTCCAGTGACGTGACTCAGTTATCGACTAACTGACAGAAGAACCCCTTGCTGCTACTCCCTCGCCCGCTCGATCAGACGATTCGAGTTCTTGCACGGGGTGTCACGAAATGGCGAATGCAAACCTGACCAACAATCGACACGTTCATTTGGTGCGTGTCAGTTCTTCTGCGTGGAGCCGATCCTATAAGGAGTTGACTCTTATTTCTTCCACACTCTATTTGCAAGGGGGGGGGGGGAAATGAGCAATTTTATGCTCACACTCAGTGAGGATTCTCATACTGCTTCATTGCTGATCCGGTGTCGGCATCGATGCACTCGGTCTCACATCTCGGGCTGCCTGGCCCGGAATGCTGACTGCACGCACACCTCGGCCGAATGCACGCGATGAGGCAAACAAACAAGGCGCTCGTGGGCCAGGGCCTGATGCATCCTCAATTTCATTACTGGCATTTTTGTTACCGAGTGAAGTAGAGTTGCTGCTCTTGATCACCGGGGAAGCGCGAAAAAAACGCAACCTGCCCATCCACAGCTTGCCAAAACATGAGCAACACAAATAACCATGGACGAAGAGCATCAATCTCGGTGACGGACGGGTTTGGGGCAGCACCAAACTGTCCCTGCGGGCGGGATCGGCTGCAAATGTTGTTGTCTTTCTTAACGGCCGCAACTTTGTTTATGGAAGCAACCACTGTCATAACCACAGGCAAAGGCTGTCACCAATGGTCCTTTTCATCGTCTCAAGCACAAGAAGTTTGTGCAAAACTGTATTGCACTCCTCAGGTGGTTCACACCTCATTCCGAAATTATGCATTTCATGCACTGTAAAACATATATGACGCACCCTGTCCCGCAAAGCCTTGGCTGTCAATGTGGAGAGGAATAACTTACCCAAGTCCGATTCCCCGAATGGTACCAATAAAGTTTATGCCAAAAAAAACCAATGACCGGGTGCGTCAGATTTGTTGCCACTAGCATAAAAGGGCAAGATAGGGCTGATCAAAGTTGAAATTTGAATTTATTATTATTTTTATGTAGTTTACGTATCTCTGAACCTCCATCTGAACATCTGAGAAAAAAACAATTTAAATGTCATTTTCAAGTTCCCCTCTGGAGGAAAAACCAAGGAAACTTCTTCACACGGTAACTTTGAACATTCATTTTTTTGCATATATATGAGAACATTAGAGCCTTAAGCGTGTTGCTGCAAAAATTGTGGCACAATGGCTATGCACCGCAGTGCCAAATTGGGCGGAATGCTCAAAAAGAGTCTTCTATGTCACTTTTAAAAACTTGCATGATATTGACTACACCATCGACAGCGAGACTCATTTTTAAATACCATGAAGAAAATATCAATAGTACAACTTGTGCGTATAAGCATCAATTTCGTCGTCGCTCTATATGGTACCGATGCGCTGCGGTGTCCTTTTGCAACACAACCTATGTGCCCACCCACTCTGGCGGACCCTGTGCGTGAGTCCGACACCACTAGGGCAGAAGTAAGGAACATCTAAGACACACTGTAGAAGAGCTGCCACACAAAAGTGACAAATTTCATTGCTCTTCCCGAACGTGAATACCTCACTGGGATCACCTGTGGATTTTATGCCAGCATAATTCACTGTCATAGGTTTTGTGCCTGCTCTTCAGAAGTCTTCATACCTGTACAGGGAAAAAAACCTAGATGCACTTGGAGGAGGAGGAGGAGGAGTGGTTGCAGACACAGTTTTTGTTTGCTGGCATGCAATTAAGCTCTGCAAATTAGGCCAGCTTGAGCAATCACATTCATTAAGCCAACACACCTATCGCAAAAAAGCCAGGGAAATACGTAGTAACTGGGTACTGGCTGGAATTTTAGGTAAAAGCGCATTAAAAAATGTCTGGAAACTAAAAAATGCCTCAAACATTGGTGCTGACACCGGAAAATCAAGAAAAGCATCAAAATCTTGCGGGCCTATAAAAAAATGTGTTAATAAACATGCCAGTTGCCATTTGTCACCACCTAAAAAATTTCGATGCCTCTGAGTTGCCTGCGCGGTTTTGATCATCGTCAAACAAGGACGTGCAACAGTCAATGGTGTCAGATCATTTTTCCCAGCGTCTACGATTGATCACTCTAGGACTGACTGCATAAATGCTGAGTTGTTTTTAACACATTTTTTCTAGTATCCTTGCCAACGCCAACATGTGCAACATCTAACAGACTCATTCCTGCTGGAAAGTCATCTTCAAACTGGTTTAAGCATATTTGTGTTAACACTTTTACTTGGCTGCTGAGGAAAAAAATGGTAAAAATGCCAAGCAGGGCAAGGGGGGGGGAAGTTGGTCCTCAAATGGAAAAATGAGAGAAAAGTGATCATAAATGACTCTACGAGGCCAGTCATGATCCTGACTCAGGCTGTCGTTTCTGTACCGTGTGAGCTGAATAAAATCCCTGTCAATTTTGCAGTTTGCCGAACATTGACTGGTCACAATGTTCGTAGTCTCAGACTTTTGTCCCCCTCCATTCACCAACTCCCGGGTGAGGGAGTCAGAAGGAATAGTTTTCGGAAGCTTCCATCCATTTCACTGTTGAAACCTGCTCTTCTTTTGCTTTGGCAACTTGCCTATTCTTCGACTGAAATGCCTGTTTTTAGGAAAGTCTTTCTAAAACAGTCCGTGTGCTTCGAATTTTACAAAAAAGTAATCGTAGGTAGTTCCTTCTCCCTGTTGCTGACTGTGGAATCCGCGAAATGTCCAGAAGAAGGCAAGAAAGGATTCGTGGCTCTTCCAGACATCACTTCCCTTGAGCATCTGGTCCTCATTCAGACATTTTCATTCTCAATCAATATTGTTGCAGCTCGCAAGTCAAAGATTGACGCAAAAAGTGCGCTTCACCTGTAGTCAAAGCCCAAAATTCGGTACCATTTAGGGTAGGGTTGTATGGTGGGGAAAATTCGAGGATCTTGAAAAGTTTCAAACTTAGTGCGTGGCCGTCTATTATGCCACTAATTGTGTTCAAACTGTATTTCCTACAACCGAAGTGACCAAGTTTACGTTCACAGTTTCAAGAAATCATCAATATTATGCTTTGTTTGCCTTTAGAGGCTTGTCGAGATCCTCCTTCTCCACTTCACCCACTGTAGTATTCCTCAAACCGCTCACTTACACAAACCTGGGCAAAGCATCAATCGCCTCAGTGGTCGTGCGGGTTGAGGTTCGTCGTCGTCCTCCATGTCGTGAGCAGCAGCAAGTAGTTCTGCGTTGGAGAGCTCGCCATCACAGTCTGAGTATGTCTCCACAAGTGCCACACAGATATGTCTGGTGGAACCTTAACATCTTCCATGCCATTGCCAATTTCAATCTCTTGATCCTCTTCCATCTCAGGAGGGACATCTTGTTGGGGAGTGAGGCCTCCCTTGTGAAAGCAGTTGGCAGTAGTAGGATCCGATGTGGTTTCACCAAGTCCACAAGCTTCGCTGCCAAGTAAGTTGCATCCGAGAGGCTGAACTTTCTGGACAACCTGTTGGCCATGGGTTGAATCCGGATCCGAAGAGGCAACGATCGTCCACTTCAGACCTTTAAATGACCTTCCCCAATGTTTGATGAAGCCCTGCTCCATGGGTTGTATTAGACCAGTCGTATTCGGACACAATATAGGTCAACTTAATGTTGCTGAGCTCGTCGCAGACGTTGGGATGTGCCAAGCTATTGTTCGTCATCGATTCCATATCTCTGTTTCAACCAATAATGCGTTTCTGGTCTCATTCCTCCAACCACTGGTTGAAGATTGCAGACGGCATCCATGCATTTTTGCGGTTTGCATAGTCCATTAGCAATTTTTTGAGATCCTTGGGAAAGAATTCTCCAAGACCACAGTCTTGGAGCATTGATGAGAAGTCCTTTTTTTTCCTGAGTCAATTACATAGGCACAAGCCACAGCAGTCATTATTATTGCGGAGTGTGCACGGCATGAATAAGCTTCCTATCGGCTACTTTAACTGCTTTTAGCTTTGGTGAAATGTGTACTGCGATTTCGAGAATAACTTCAGTGACAAGTAGAGACTTTTTTGCTTGGAAACTGAATCACACTTCTGTGTGTCATTCTAACCACGCAGAAGTTGATCTGAGACGTCATAACTAAGTCACGGTCGACCACCATCGTCAACCGCAGACTTTTTTTATGGTTGCCTAGTCTAACTCAATCTGATGAAGCCTATACTGAAAAACCAGATGAATTGGGGTTTCCCTTCGGTCACCACGTGGTCACTTGTCAGTCACACATTCCTAGGGATGTGATCGGGCTGAAAAAAGTGGAGTTCAGCCTCTTTGATGCAGTTTGAGTTGGGCTGAGCTTAACTTAGTCTAACTGAGTTTAACCTATTGAGTCGGGTTGGGTTAAACTGGGTCACGAAAGAGCCTCCAACAAGGTTATGGGGACGGTCAGCTCTCGGGTCAAGTTCAAAATGCAAAACATTTTCACCACAGAGTCTGGCCGAGTGAAGCCAATAAGTCTCTCTTTCCTGTACCATCTAAAAGTTCGAAGACATGAGGCTGAGCTCAAAGTTCAGAAATTTGGCTTGGGCTATTTCAGGCTTGATATCAGGTTTTTGGGCTCTGGCTCCACTCGATAACATCACTACTCGCTCCCATTTTTCCAGCGGGGCAAGAAGCAAAAAAAAACCCAGCTAAACTTCAGGATTGCCAGTTGCAGTCAAATTTTGTTCCTTCAAAGTGATTACGCAGGCCAAAATTGGTTTCTCAAGAGAAGTTTGGTTTTTCACTCGAGTTCGACTATCGAGACGCTACTCGAGTTTGTGCGTGTCCGTCTGTCACGCTGCTGTGGGACACGTCGAAACAGGTTGAGGTAGTCGGACGGACACAGTCTTCTTTAAGTCGAAACTGCATCGATGCGGGCGGCACGGACTGATTATTAAATATCTCCACTTCATATGCTAATTTATTTAAAATATGCTAGTTATGCTAACAAGACCCCGTTGTAGTACGAAAAAAGTCTTCTTTTTTCTGACTGGCCTGATCATGACTAATCGAGTCTCTCAACAAGCAAATTTATTGGGTGCCCAATGCAACACCCGGTACGTATGTGTGGCAGATGTGGGGTGGGCATAATGTGTGGTGCAGGAAAGAGCCAACATTTACATGCCGCATAATTTTATGAAATGATGTCTCTCATGGAAAGGGGCAGGGTTGCCATGCCACCAGGATTATGGAGTTTCGCGTACGTTTTTACACAGCTTTGGAAGTGTTCACTGGCGATCATCGGACGATGCTTTGGAAAGCTGTTTGTCACGGAAAAGAAGTGAACTTTTCCTGAAGTGTCAACGATATCGAGTCCATTCAACAATCAATAAATGTCGGTTGTCGCTGCACCGCGATTTCAGGGTCATCGGCGGCTTCATCGTCTGCGCCCCCCTGTCGGCTGTTGCGGAGCCCACGTGTAGGTGGTCTCCTTGTATGGCATTTGCTATGGATTTGACTGCACTGAAATGCCTGCAAAAAAGGGTGTTTGTTCTACGGAAACACAAGATAATCGTGGCACCATCGTTTGGACTCCTTTTCTTCACTTCAAAGAAGTGTTGCTTTTCGTGCAGGATGCGCATTTTTCCTCTTGATTCAAGAAAGAAGAAGAAAAAAGAGTGCATTAAGGCGGACTCCCTTGATTTATTGAATGACCAGGTTGCCGCAATTATCTTTGCATTTTCTGCCCTGGTGTTTTTTGCAAAAAATGGTGAGTCTAAGATTGCAATCTATGACACACGAACAACCGATGTCACTTGGTGACTTCTTCCCCCTCCTCCCCCTCTCATAGATGTCTGAAATGAACGTGAAGCCTCCTCTCTTCCCCGAAAAATCTGCCTGGAAGACCCAAAAATTCCCGATAACTTCACAGACAATGCCCAACATCGAGATCCGGCATCTTATCCTGGTGTTGTCTGCCGGCCTTGGCAACCAACAGGGTCTGAAGGCGCGCTTACTCATGGCAAACACGCTGTACGAATGTGAACGCTTGTAGTTCGTGCTGCAAACTGCGCATGGAGCAGCTGAATTTGTTATCATGGATCCCACAAGATTGCGTAAGCTATCGCATGTGAGTGCAATGTGTATTGCAAACGTTGCTTCATGAGAACGAAAAATGGCAATGCTTGCAGATCCGTAAGGAATAATGGATCCTTCCTGCCTGCCACTGATCCACCCTGTAGTTCTGAGCTTTGTCACCTTCTCCCTCCTCCCCCGATGCGTCTAGTCATGGGGTCTGATGGGGCGGCAAAGAACAGGGTGAATCAAAAATGGTGACTTCACGAAGTTAGCGTGGGGAAAATCCGGGAAGAGATGCTATCAAGCCCTTTTTTATTCACACTCTACAGGGTGGGCACAAAAGACCTCCCTAGGTAAGCCACGTTGCGACCTGTTAGTGCGCACTCCACCACTACGTATCATAGAGGTTTATCAATTATCCAGGATTTCGACACCATCGACAAGTGTTCCATTGTTAGTGCCCACCCTGTGGCGCTTGATGCTGAATGGACAGTAGAGCTGCAACACCGTAAAGAATTGGCCAAAAATCCCAGCCATTCGTGATGAAGCCTGGAACAAACTTAAATTCTGCCAAAATTACTTCATAGACGAAATTCTCATGGGTCTTTTTTTACCAGTTAAAAAACCTCACAGAATAATAATTGGGGCTTACATTGGATTGGTTTAAGGGGAGGATGATGAGATGGATGGGACAGTTCATGGACGACTGCGTCCATTAATCCAGATGCGTACGATGAAGCAGAAAAAGGCAAAAGAGGACGTTGATGAAACACTCAGTGAAGAATTGCACTTTTCAAAATGTTTTGCAAACGTGCCCTTTATGGATTTTGTTCGTCATGTTATGAGTAGGTTGACTGCTGGGATGCCAGAGCGCTTGAGCTCAGCCATGGCATCCTTGAGGACCTTGAACGGGTACTATCATTCTGCACTTTAAAAATGCTGTCAACATCTATAAGTCTTGGCAACATCCAGGAAGACCTCACAAGCTTTAAAAGCATCCTGAAAGTGAATGAACTCGCAGCAGCAGCTTGTCGCAACAAGGCCAAAGGCCACCACACAAGCAATTCGGTGCCTGAGGAGAACCTCCGACAGTTCCAGTTGGCACAGAAACTTTACACGATTCATAAAAACTTGTCCTTATAATCATGTTTGCCAACAGAAGTAGCTTGCAAAAATGTTTTGGACATTCACTACTTATGATTGGTTTCTATCAACCATTGTCTAAACAGTAAAGACCCTTTTGTGGACCCTTCTGCTCAGCTCTTAAGTGCACTCACACATTTAGTTGTTAGGCAGAGCAGAACCTACAAAATTCCTTGCGCCTATATAAAAAATAATACTTATTTCATGCTGTAATGTACAGGTAAAGTTTCATAAGGTTCATTTGGTTATATTAACCTTGAGAATTTGTGACAAAGCGTCACAAGTGATCTTTGTCGATTCATATCAACGTGTAGGTCAATATGTATAGACGATTCTCAAAATAGTGATTAGTGTACGTCAGCGGCCAAAAGATCTTCAAGTATTACCTTTGACGTGAGTAAGTTAGACATTCCAGCTCAAAGAACAATACAAAATGTCCGTCGAACCCCTTACTGTACACAATGTTGGCTTTTTTTTCTCAACTCGTCTTTACTTTTTCTCTAAAACTCCGTAAAAAAAATCAGTGAAATTTTTAAAAAATCACTTGTAGCGGATACGCAGTAGAGCTTTCCTAGTGGCTCCTTCTCCCAGGGCCAAGATGTCCTTTTCTTTTGTAAAAAAAAAAGCTGCAACTTGGCAGATTTCTTGGTATATCCTCAAAATCCACTGTTAATCACGTTCAATTTGAGCATCGACTTGGACAAAATTCGTGATCTCTCACCTTGATTGCTGACTTCAGCCCTCCACTCCGCGAAGTGTTGCCAGCTTCTTATCTCCGACTTGATGCCAAACAGACAAAATCTCACTTCTATAACTGTGCCCAAAGACGAAGACGCAAAAAGTGCGGCACCTATTACAATGCAGAGTGCAGAGACTGACTAATTCACATCGATCTTTTTATAGTCCTTAGTTCTCTTGCACGTATGTTTCACGTATGTACGAAGTACAATTTCCGTTCAACTTCATTCGAAGTAAACAAAAGCTCAAGGATGAAAACACAATGAAGTTGCAACATGACTGAGGCGATCTGTATAATGTCCATACACACGTACGTGAATGGTACAGTGTGAGCGTTTACCCAGAGCCTTTTTTTTGACACATATCTGAGCACACGCAGAACAAGGTTGCCCACGAGGAGAAATGTCGACTGAATAAGAGCAACTTCAACTGCGCGTATCTATTCAAGAGCCTCTTCAATTAACACTGTCAGGAGAATATTTTTTTTCTCGATGCTTTTGCGTGCTTGAAGTCGTGACATGATAGGCCTGGTCCATACCCGCGCGTAGAGAACTAATTAGGCCTCCTCTATTTAGGCCTCCCCTTTCTTTCTTTTTTTTTGGAGTCCACGAAAAGATTCTCTTGAGATCCTATCTGACTGCAGCGGATTTGAAACAACAAAGACGATGCATTTTCAGGGTTATGAATTTTCTCGTTATGTAAGATTATTACCTGGATTATCAGTTCACCATTGAAGCAGCAGCTTTCGACAACGTTTATGCATAACTTTATGCTCTGTGTCAACAAAAAACATCAGCTTTATGCCTTTAAGTGTGCAGAATAGATTAAAGTAACCCCATGTGAAGAAGTAATGTTATTGCATCCTAACGTCAAGCACCGACGGTGAAAAAAGTCATCGAAGAACCTGCAATGTGGGAAAAATGACATTCAACTTTAAGCGGCCAGAGCCCGCTGGATTTTGGCACGATTTACAAATTTGTCTTTGCAGATGAAACTTTTGAGTCTCCTGTTTCAAGCCAGCCGGGATCCGCATTTGCACCCCCGCCCTCCCTCTCCGGGTTGAGCAATAAGTCATCACTTTTTATCGGGTCACTCTCGTTCCAGCCTTTATACATGTCCATATGGAGTTTGGCAAAAGGACGTCCTGTGTTTGGCGATTCTGGCCCTTGCGCGGTAACCCTGGTGCAGCAGGGGTGTCCCAAAGTGCTTTGTTGATAGATGAATAAAGCAGGTTGTCCCACAAAGCCTAGAACCCAAGATGAAGGCGTCATTTGCAAAAGTAGCCAGGTTTCTTAGTTGCTGGCGGAGATTCTTGCCATTGTCAGGGTCAAAGACTTCACTGAAATGCGCGTATATTATGCGCGTATTCGCCTATGGGGCAAACAGGTGGTGACGATTGTCAGGAGAAAAAGAGCGTCCAAAGGGCAAAGTATCGGTATCCGTGTCAGTGTTTTAAGAGACAAGAAATGGGAGAAGTTTGTCAGAAATTTGATCAGAAAATGCTGCAGTTTCGTAGAGAAAAGGGTCCAAGCTCAGTGATTTTACTGAAGAAGTACGGAGCAGATTTGCAAAGGGTTAAGGAACTGATAGCAATTGAGACAAGGAGAGAGAGGCCAGCGACTAGAAGAAAGAAGGTGTCACGCATGTCCAGATTGAAGAAGAGGTGATGGGAGAAGCTGAAGAAGAAGGCAACTGACGTAAGATTTGTCAATCAACCATGGTAATTTTATTTCTCATCAACCAATACTTTTTTTGGATAATCCAATCTTGCCACACAAAATAACTTGGAGCCTTGACCATAAGAAGCTGAGCTATTGACGGATGCACCCGTAAGAGTCTGAAGGAGAACGACAACTTGACCAGTGACCATCTATTGGTCATGGAGTCCAAGGACAACAGTCATTCCATGCTGGCATTGTACCCAAAATTGAACCATTGTTGGTGAGGATCCAGAGTAATCGATGCTGCTTAACACTTTTTTCTCTCTTGGCGTCATGCTGCGGCGTCTTCAGGAGGCGTCATTGCCAAAGAGTTAGGGATTGTTCGATCCCATCCCAAATCGGCGCTTGTGCAGCGCTGATCAAGCCAACTCGATCTCACCTCTAGCGCGGGCGCTAAGGAAAAATCCCAAGAAGCAGTCGCGCGGACAATGATTTTGCGCGCTCGCTCTTTCCCGCATATAAGAAGGCTTCGCTGGCTAAAATCGACGTCATTCACAGTCAAGCAAGGAGCTTGATCGCCAAGATCTTGGCCAGCATGCTCCGGGTAAAGATTCGCTCATTGACTGGTGTGCCACAGTGCAGCTCTCGGCGTCGAAGTCACCGACGCTCATTCTTTCACAAGTTGCGCAAAGACAGATTGCCAGAAAACATTATTTTGCTCGTGAACAATAGGAAATCCTGGAGCTTGCCCGAAAGTGCGTTTTACGCCATATGAACCACTTGAAGTGGGTGCAGTTCCGCTTTTCACTACAGAGACCTCGTTCTGAGCAAAAAGTGTCTTCTCGGCTTTTACAATTCTCACTATGTAGTTATGGCTTATGAAGCAGTGTTGCAGATGTCAAATTAAGTCAAATCAGGATCGGATAAGGTTGGGCCAGGTCTAGTCACGTTAGGCTAGGTAACCTACTTCCAGTAGGCTAGGTTAGATCAGAATCCGACTGCATTAGCACAAACTCTGATGTATTTTCTTCTTTGGTTGCTCCTTTAGGTGATTGTGGTAGGCTGTCTCTTGGCTCAGTTCGCGGCTGGCAACCCGTCCGGCGGCAAGCAATGCACCCTGGAGCGCTCGTCCACCAACAAAGGCGAGTGCTTCAGCGAGCCTGAGTGTTCCAACCAGTGCCGCACCGTCAACGAGCAGCAGTGTAGTACGGAACAGCGCCAGCAGTGCAACACCGTCAACGAGCAGAAGTGCAACACAGTCCAGGAGCAGCAGTGCAACACCGTACAGGAGAAGGAGTGCCAAACGGTCAACGAGCAGAAGTGCAACACAGAGTACCGCCAGCAGTGCAACACGGTCAACGAGAGGAAGTGCGACACCGTCAACGAGCAAAAGTGCAGCACCGAGTACAGGCAGAAGTGCAACACCGTCAATGAGCAACAGTGCAGCACGGTCAATGAGCAACAGTGCAACACGGTCAACGAGCAGAAATGCAGCACCACGAAAGAGAAGCAGTGCAGCACCGTCAACAGGCAGCTATGCAACACGGAATACGAGCAAGAGTGCTCGACCACCTATGAGAACGAGTGCCGCTCCGTCCCCCAGACCATCAATGAGCAGCAGTGCAACACCGTGAACGAGAGGCAGTGCTCTACCAGCTACGAGCAGGAGTGCTCCACCAGCTACGAGCAGCAGTGCTCCACGGTAAGCGAGCAGCAGTGCAGCACGGTGAACAAACAACAGTGCTCCACCAGCTACGAGCAGGAGTGCTCCACCAGCTATGAGCAGCAGTGCTCTACGGTGAACAAGCAGAAGTGCCAGACCGTCACAGACCAGAAGTGCAGCAAGAGCTACCAGCAGCAGTGCTCGACGACTTATGAGAACCAGTGCTCGACGACCTACGAGACCGTCAGCGAGCAGCAGTGCAGCACGGTTAAGGAGAAGTCATGCAGCACGACGTATGAGACAGTTTGCTCTCAAGGTGGTGGCCATGGTGGCGGCAATGGAGGTGGACGTGGAGGTCGATATGGCGGTGGTGGCGGGCATCGAAGGAGGTGGAGAAGAAGTCCTTCCTTCTACGGCAGAAGACGGAACAGGAAGTCACACGGAGGCGGCGGCTACAGTAGGAAAAGCTTTGGCAAGTCTCGTGGCTCCTCGGGTGGATACGGCCAGAAGTCCTGCAAATCTGTACCCAAGCAGCATTGTAGCTACGTCCCGCGCCAGAAGTGCCAGAACGTATCCAAGAAGGTACCCAAGCAGCACTGCAACAAGGTGCCAAGGCAGCATTGTCAAAGCATTCCACAGCAGCACTGCCAGCCAGTGTCTCGCCAACAGTGTCGGAACGTTCCTCAGCAGCAGTGTCGGTCGGTGCCCAAGGAGAACTGCCGCAAGGTGCCGAGGCAGCAGTGTCGCAACGTACCGCAGCAGCAGTGCAAGACAGTCCCCAGGCAGCAGTGCAAGTCAGTCCCAAGGCAGCAGTGCAAATCGGTACCGAAGCAGAATTGCCGCAATGTCCCAAAGCAGCAATGCAGAAACGTCCCCAAAACCGTCCAGAAGCAGCAGTGCCAGCAGGTGCCAAAGCAGCAGTGCCGCTCTGTCCCCCGCCAGAGGTGCCAGAATGTCCCGGAGCAGAAATGCGAGTACGTGCCGAGGCAGCAGTGCCGCAACGTGCCGCGCCAACAGTGCCGTAATGTACCCAGGCAGCAATGCCGCAACGTGCCGCGCCAACAGTGCCAGCAGGTGCCAGAGCAGAAATGCCAGCAGGTGCCCAGGCAGCAGTGCCGCAATGTGCCGCGCCAGCAGTGTCAGCAGGTGCCGGAGCAGAAGTGCCGCAACGTGCCTAGGCAGCAGTGCCGCAACGTGCCCCGGCAGCAGTGCCGCAATGTGCCCAGGCAGCAGTGCCGCAACGTGCCCAGGCAGCAGTGCCGCACGGTGCCGCAACAGCAGTGTCGACAGGTCCCTCGACAAGTATGTGAGAACAAGTGTGTTCCTGCATTCTGGTGCAAGGTCTGCTACTGAGAGAAAATAATTATTTCTTCTAAAAAAAAGAGTTGCCAATACTTTCATGCTTTTTGAGGGACACGAAAGTAGGTAAATTTCATTAGTGCGCTGGGTGTGTGAAGAGGAGGGGGGAGTGAAGGAGGTTGCACGCGAATGAAATGGACCTTTATAAGTGCCCCTAAGAAAGCCTGAAAGACGTGGCAGCTTCTCCTTTTTCAGAAGATGGTATTTTCTTTTGCTTGATCTACTTTGTCATCTGTGCCGATCGAATCTAGACCCTTTTTTAGTCTACGACGCAAAGACGCATTGGCCAAAGAAGAATGGCGTCAATAGAAATCATTAAAAAGTGAAAAAAGTACTTTTTTCACGATCTTCTCACTCAAGAGTGGAATACGCAGACATTCGACACCCTCAATTTTGCAAAAAAAAACAGATGACGAAAGTACATCGAAGAAAGAAAAATGTGAAAAATTACACTAAAACAAAAAAAAATCAGTCCAGTGCATCAATGTCACCAGATGTGACGAAGGGGCTAAGAACAACACAGAGGATGTAGCCGAGTCCCCCAACAATTCGAGGCTGGTCTTACTCCACCTCTACGCATAGAAGGATGATATTGACACCACCAGAGGGCGCTTTTGTGAGAGACGGAGAGCACGAAAAGCTCTGTGCTGTCAACTTTACTGAATGGCCAGGAGTTCCGTGGTTGCTGTCAAGGTGGATGTTGTCAACTTTCGTCACCATCAGCGGCTCTTCTCTTTCTTGCTTCTCATCCTCTTCATCCTTTTTGGCCGCTGTCAGCAACCTCGTCCTTGTCCTCCTCACCCTTGGCATTATCATCACTCTCTTTGGATGTCTTCTTCTTCTTGAAGAGATGTCACCCTCGACGATCACTCTCGATGGATCCAATTCAAATTTCCGGAATCATTCGAATTCCCAAATTATTGGCCAAAACAGTCGATACCAATTCTGGAAAAGCCATTGAACAGTGACTCAAATGCCTGATTGAACAATGTTACAGTTAAGGTCAGTCTGGAATTGTCATAGGACTCTGTTGCACTCTGTAGATGCTTCTTCCGTTCTTAGCTTTAAGATGTGGTAACGACAGCTTTAAAGTGTTCTTTTTTGTACCTTCTTTTTTTACCTACAACTGTACAATTACTCTGCACATTGGCGGAAAAATCAATGAAGCGTGGGGCATTAATGCTGCGGTCCGGCCTCGCAGGAAAGCGCGAAATAAACAATGAGCTATACTTTTAACAGGTATCATTTATTTGTTATACGCGTATGTGTATTTTGTAGTGCGAGGTGTCCAACCTCTTTGATATCAGTCTGACGACTCCCAGGGTTTGTCCGCCCGTCGTGTCAGCATCCAGTTCAGGGGACCATCTGAATGCGCAGTCTCCTCTTACGATAGACCTAAGTTATGATTGGAATTCCTGAAGAATTGCCCCAAAACCTAGAAACATTTGCGCTACTGCGTCAAGATCCTCCATGTGCCTCCGGAGCTTGTCAGAGTTGCTGCCTTTTGTGAAGTTCTACTCAGAGATGTGAGGGGTGATATGGAACTTTGTTCCCATTGCAGATTATAGAGCAGGATGGCTGTTGTGACACTAGCAAAAAGTCTCTTCTTAAATCATCATAGCTGTACAAATAAGGCGTCACCACTTTTCAGGGCTTCTCCATCAAGGGGCGGATAGATGTAAATGAGAGGTTGCGTGAATATTGACCTAGTGACGCCGCCAAGAGTGTGCGTGCACCTGAATATTAGCTTGATGCCCCAAAATGAAGTAGTTGCTCTGACATTTAAGAAGTAACTTCTCGCAACTTTTCAAAACCGAAGTTTTAAAAAAGGGTTGAAATTTCCATTGCAGTTTGTCATTTAACAGTCATTTTTTAAATACGTTTATATATTATTATGCGTTTTTGTTTTTTAAATGTCAGAGTTCATACGAATGAGGAATGCAGTCTGTGCTAGGTTTGAACCTGCAGTACACACTGTGTTGCTACTGGGTAGATTCACTTGAAGTGCATTAAAGACTAATTCAGACGCACCAACTGGGTGGTGCCTCAAAATGGCTCTAGAATTGTCAGGCTTTATGTTTAACCCTGTATCATACGTTTCGGGTACGACTTGGGTATCCTGAGAAATAGCAGATTTTGTCAATTCATTGCCATGAACGACGACACTGTGAAGTACAGACAAGCTTTGCCCTGATGGACCATGTGGAGTGATCCAGATGACGTCAAGCTCGTCTCGGGATGCGCCATTCGGATCTCAGCTCCGACACCAAGAAGGACAGCGTCGTGAAGGCTTCCAAGGCGGATAGCAAGGACAAGGACACTACAAACTTATCCCGGGCAATGCCAGCATTTTCATTGCTGGTCATGAACAAGATGATCAAGCGTCACTCTTTGCATGACGCGTTCAATTAGGATCATTGATAGCAATTAGCACTATGGTGTTTTAAGCTTGTGTAATTCCAATCAATCACGAGACATCAACACCTGAAGGCAAACATTGGAGCATTTTATAGCACCACCCGGAACACCGAATGCGTATACTTTTTTAAATATCAATAAATGAATAAGCTCACCTATACATTGATCACTACATCGTGTGAGAAAATATTTTACGTTGGTTTCACGTTACAGATGGGTCCCAATATGAGACGCGAGTAGAGATAGGTTATGTACAATATCCAAACAATGAATCTTTGTAATGTAGAATATTGGTCAAGTTTTGATTTGGCTCTCCTATAATTTATCAGGGTTCTTTGAGCAAAATTGTCTCGTTATTCTTGTGGAAAAAATCTATATCTTTAGCTGTACCAGTTGTAAAGGAAAATTCTACTTAAAGTTGAAGTAATCCCTGACGTTAAATCGCCTCCGTCTTCTGAAAGCTCTGTTCCTGGTGCCGAATCTGAAATTTTCACAATATTCTTTTAGAAAAAGGTCTTAACTGTAATGACATGTTCGATTCACCTTCCAAGAGCGTTGCTCACGGTGGCTGTTAGGTTGTCGACGGCCGAGTCCACCTTGCCGTAGAACACTCTGGCCATCCTGGCGGGCACGGTCCAACCAGACAGGGCATCTAGATAGTGCACAGCAAAAACTCGGAATAATAATTGTTTCAAAGCTGCACAGCAGGCTTGGACCTTGTACAAGATACTATATTTACCCCAATAATCCACCCACTTGTAAAAGTCCACCACAGCCGAGCACAAGGTGAACACCATATATACAGACTTTTTTTTACTTCAAAGTAAAACTTCCAAATCCAGGACCAACATTGGGTCTTCTCTCCCCAGTCTCCCGATGTCAATCCACATGAGGGGAGTGGGGAGGTTGATAGAGCAAGTACGGTAAATATTGCTAACCTGAACGCTGCGCTGTGTAATGACGTATTTAATATTTTTTGCTAATTATAATGACAGGACTGGAAAAATAGGACTAATCGTCTGGAGAGGTAGATGATCATGATGTACCTGATACTCTCCTAGTGACTGCGCCGCCAATGAAGGGAAATAGGAGGATGGCGCCGTACAGGAAGAGGACTCCTACGGTGATGGCATTGATGGTGTTGGCGTCCACGCCGAGCAGCTGCAGAACGGGGAAGGTCCCGAAGGGGTCGTAGGTGCTGCTTCCTCCGTTGTAAGACACGAAGGACACACCCACGGGGTTGCTGCTACTCGAGGAGGAAGTGATGGTCTCTGTTTACAGAAGACGGATCTAACTTATTAACGAGTACGCACACAAGTTGGTGCTGACTGGCTGCTAAATCACGAGGCATCATGACCAGAAATCCTGATCATGTAGTCGGATTTGTTGGGTGGGAATCTTAGTATTTGTGTCCGCTTATGGGGTCAAAAACAATCGGTTTCGGGTCACCCTGTACCTCTGCCTCAGTCTTGCGTCTACTCAAACTAATTCTTACGGTACTATAGAACTCACTTCCTCCTGTGGAGAAGATTGTGAAAGACGCCAAATCCAAGTTTAAAAAGAATCTCTGGAGGAGTCCGCTGGATTTCTGGAGCTTGGCACGATATTGACCAGAGTCGTCACCATCTCCAGCTTCTTCATCGCCTTCGTCGCCGTTGTCATCACCCTCGCCATCGTCAGTGCCGTCTCCTCCTTCATCACCGTTGTCATCACCGTTGCCATCACCATTGCCATCATCATTGCCGTCTCCTTCGTCGCCATTGTCA
>JAAUXU010060683.1_pt1 | contig 41279 bp, 50 predicted proteins | sample 7278151 | NCBI WGS metagenome assembly JAAUXU01 (sample SAMN14350113, study PRJNA611818) | marine sediment metagenome | isolation source: surface marine sediment (1.8m) | place: French Polynesia: Moorea | collected 2018-08
GAACTTTGCCAGGTTCTTCCTATAGTCAGCACAGTCATGAAAAGTGAAGTCAAGCAGCATCAGCATGAAGTGGAGATTTCAAAGTGCGTTCGCATAAGAAATGTTGATTGAAGAACATCAAAAAGTTTCAGTGCAACTGGAGTATCTTAGGAGTAGTGTACCTGTCATGTGAAAGCCACATAGGCCTAGAAGATGAACGGTGCTAAAGCCTTTTACACAGCAACTCTTTCCTTCGTTTCTTACAACGTCTCACTCTCATACGTTTTGGACCTGTGCATCCTGGCCATGACCGTTGACTTGTGTTTGTACTGTGCTGAAAAAGATTTTTCTTTTTTTTACTCAAATTTGAAATATTGGTCGTTACAATGTTATTGCTTGTTGCTTACCAAGCTAATGCTTGTGCATCCGACATGATACCGCGAAGGGGTTGCCCCGGAGGGAGCATCCTCCAATCCGGAGAACTGAAGCTGAGTCAGAGGTAGAAAGTGAAGGAGGGAACCCATCCACCCACCCACCCATCCACCAAAAAAACTGGGGACACCTCTCCTGTGAGGCAGACTTGCCAAACGAGAGTGTCACGGGTCCACCCAGACGGTTCCGGAGTTCGCAGATAGTCTGAATGGTCATTGCGTTTGTATCACAGAACTGACGGGGAATAGCCGAGAACCATCTGAAGGCGGCGGTTGAGTTGCGACTTGTCCAAGAGCTATACAATGTGGCAAACAAAGTTCTGGAGTGAGTGATTGAGGTTCCTAAGCAAAACCAAAAAAAAATGTTAGGAGACCCAAACTTTTATTTTCTACTTTTTTACCACATATCAACATCAGCAAATAAGCTTGCAAAATGAGGCTCCTGATGCCCACATCTGTTGGTGCAGAAGTATCCTTGCTCTTTCTCCACTCTTTGGGCTGGATGACGTTTTTGGTGAGGGCAGCTGAAAAATTATTCGTTCAATCGTTAAAGACACACCAAGTCTCATCCCCTACCATGTGATACAGGCCAAAATTCCAAAAGAAGCCCAGGAAGGCACGCCCCCGTGTGCATATGGGGACTTTGAAGTGCCCAAAAGTGGTGATGATTTTCTAGTGCCACTGTTGATGTTGGCAGGTGTAGGAATTAGCAAAGCAAACAAAGTTGCACATTGTGGTAAAAAAAAAAAAAAGATTTGTAATCTCAGGACCCGACTCCTGAAATTTGTTTGCCATCCATACTGTATATGGCTCTGTACGACAACACGCAATCAGGCTGAAGGAGAAGAAAACACCGCACTCTCAGCAGTAGAAATAGCTCGAGTGGGCACTCCTGCATTTCCAAGTAATTTCGCAAAGCGTTGCCAAAATGCGTAGTGCTCTGAACGACGTCACGCAGGTCGTGGAGAACCTCGGCAATTCGTAGCTTGTTGCATCACGCACTCCGTAGGACTCATTTGCTTTGTTCGCACTGTGTGACTGCGGATTTGTTCTTTCTGCTCTGCATTTTTGTGGCATTCGGAGAGCCCCTCTGTACACTACATGGTGGCTTTCGTTCCTCAGTTGGGCATGTCGGTTGCCTCCACTTGAGTGGGGTCGGCCTGCTTTGACCGACAGCTGCTTTGCTCTGGCTAATAATGCCCATCTCTTCGCAGTTAGGGCGTCCGATCTCTGGGTCTCCGGGCAAACTGATCCGTCCGTAGACGAGATGATGAGGCAGAATAGATGAGCTTGGCAATTACACGGAGAGGGCAGAAAAATCCACCTTATGCAACAGGTTCCAGCGGTGCGGATGCTTTTCTTCCCCCCCACTGGTTCAGTGCCTGCGGCTAAAAAACGTTCGTCTCACGTCACAATGATCACCGCTAGACTTGCTCGGGAGGCAACAACGCCAGGTGAACGAGCTAGCTGGAGTTTTGCGTGAATGCGTGCCCGAGCCCGTCCGTCCACGTCGATTCGCGCCTCTCCGTGGAGAGACGCACGCAGGAAAAGGCGTTGTTGTTGTTTCCAACCGTTTTTCTGCGTTCTCAGTCGTTACGCAACCCATTCACTCGCTCGCAGGCAGTTCCCCCGCACCTGGGGACGGACGTCATGTTACGCGCGTACCTTAAGGTTGTCTCCACCATGTAGAGGGCTGGTTCTAGTCAGTACAGTGGCCTTTATCTCTCAAAGTCATTACACATCAGCTACATGTGTGGTAAGGCAAATTGGTCAGGTAGAATGAAGAAAACGTTCTACCTGGCTTAGTGCACTGTCCTTCTTGCTCTTTTTTATTTGTCACTCTCAATACACTTTGGAGTCGACAGTCGCCGTGGGAGCCAGAATGGTCTGAACTTGGGTTTTTCTCAGCGATGAAGTACCCAAACACGAACTAGAGCTTAATCTGAAACGACAAAAAAATGTTGGCCTGTAAAAGAAGCTGAGCTCGAAATGCACTGAGCAGACTGACAGCCGCAGTTTTTATGCGTAGTGACTCCGACACCCAAACAGGTGGCGGAGAGGACGAGGACGTCGTGAGCTCGAAGAACAAGGCCAGTGGGGACGGCAGTGACGTGAAGAAGACGCTAACAGTCCGAATGGGCCGCCGATTCCGAGTCCTGCTCAACGCTGGATGCCATTTCAGGATCGCACTCGTACTTCTCTTCGATTGAGCTGACCTTTTCGGTTTTTCTTCCTGGGAGCTTCGCGCATATTCAAGCATCATTTTCAGCAACCATAAACGCTTTACCTGCAAAATGCGGACATGATGTCTTTCATGTACTTCCGAAAAAAAAGAGGCTTTGTTCAGTAAAACATTTTTTCGGTCGTCTCTCGAAGGTTCGAAAAATACAATACAGATGTACTAACAAAGAGTAAGTGCAACACTAATGGTGGATGCAAGTAAATCGTGTGTGTAGAGCGTACGGACGCTCACATTAGTCTGATGGGGCAATCACACCCATGCTCGGGATCACTGTGGAGTGACGCATCAGATGAATGATGACAATGCACCATTCAAATCACAATATCAATGCAGTCAACACCTTGCAGCGGTTAGGTGGAAGTTACCAGGCGCGAGATATTTCGCGGAAGTAACTGATCTTGCATTTGTCCGAACTCCAGCTGGCCAGATACCAACCGCCTTGGCGATGGTGACCTGCTTCTCCCTGTTCCTCAGGCAGTCCAGGGGAGAGATCTTCAGCTAGGAAGACAAGTGCGGTCTCTTTCTCAATGACATGTTTCTCGAGCTGCGCAAACTTTTCCAATGGCTCATGACTTTGTCGTCCAGACATTTTGCATCAACAGTCAGGAATTACTTGAATCTACGGAGTCTTTCAAAAATGTTGTGATAAGATTTTTACTAGGGGATTCTACATTTCTCCAGGCAGATGAGTGTTCAATTGCTAAAAAAAAAAAAGCTGAATCAGTGGGCCCTCTGCAGAACACTGCTTACCGCAGAGTGGATATTTTCTTCCTCCAGCGTAGCTGTAACATGCTGGATGCTGGGCATGAGTGTCATGGATGTCTCTTTGATCACATTTCTGATGTCATTGAAGGTGCAAGGTATAGATGCTATGGATGGCATCGATCCCTATGCCATGGTAGATCTTCCGCCTATCCAGCCTCGTTTTATTATGGAAAACATCCGTTTTGGGGGCCAACTTTCATTTAAGCAAATCTTGCCATTAACCAGGCTGCAGTGCACTGTGCGGTAAAGTCTCAGTCACTTTGACAATGAAGATGCCAGTAGCGACTACAGTATAGGTTTATTTCTGACTTCACTCTTCTTACAGTAAATGTTCACATGTCGGGATATTCTGCCTTCGGGAAAGTGAGTATGGAAGAACGTTGCACACTTGTCGTAACCTCCTTTGAGTAAAAAGTCTCGTACGGCCTCGTGCAATCCGTCGTAGAGGACCAAGTGAGTGGGTAGGTCACGATGGCCGTCATCTGTGAACTCTTTTTGTAGCCAAGCCATAGGGTCAGAATAGAAATTATCTGCTTCATCTACACTATCAGCTTGGAGAAGGGGCTCACACGTGAGGAACCTCATCTCGATGTCACTCCTGTGCATGTGACTCCAGTAAGGAGTAGAATGGCAAGGCATCAGGAAGAAGACAGAGGAGTCGCTCCGTGCGTTTTCAGCTAAATAGGAGACAACATCGAGAGCGCCTCTCTGGTGGACCAGAGACAAGTAGAGCAACAATGGAATGTTGAGTAGCGCACTGATGACTGCTACCGTCCGTTTCCCAATTCTCTTGGAGGCCAAGAAATCTGCTGCAACACACAAGCCCAGTGGCAATGATGGCAACAAAAACCTTAACTCCTTGTGAGGGAGGACCGAATAGGCAAACGAGGTCCAAACAAGAGTTTTGGCAAAGAGACCGCCTCTCTCCGATCGCCAGTTGCGTATCAGACCCAAGAGCACCAGAGGAGCTCCCAAGCCGGTTGTCATGATCGGCCAGGCATTGTTCACGTACCAGTACCACGAGTGGGTGCCGTAGAAGGAGCCGATGCTATGCAAGACATTGAACTTGAAGAAGTTCCAAGGCACGAAAATAATTTTGCCGTAGAAACAGCTGTCCACGACGGTGGCAGAGGCGAGGGTGAGAATCGCTGCAGGCGCCAGCCACTGCAAGAGTAAGTCCAGTCCACCGTTCTTGTTGAATTTCCACAGTCGCCAGAGATGTGACAAGACGAGGGGCAACCACAGGATGGCGGTTGTAGGTCTCACCACAAAGGACAGGCTGATGAGGGCCACGTAGATGGCTGACCCACTATCCGTCCTGACGTTCAGTGGATAGAAGTACAGGGCCAGGTTGGTAAGCGCGGCCTCCAGGCTGTTGACGAGGGTCCGAGAAAAGCAATAGTTCACAAACCAGTTGGTGGCGTAGAGAATGACAAAGAAATCTCGAGTGCCGGGATAAGCTTTCCCAGCGAAAGCCACGATGGCGGTATCGCCGACGGCACTGATCATGGCTTGCGTGACCTTTGGCATCAAGACCAAGAGTTCCCGGTTGTTGTCCAGACCAAGAAGTCTCAAGAGCAACATGGCTGGAGTAAATAGGAGAGGATGAATGAAGCTTCTAACAGATGCCGGCTTTTTCCATTCCCATGTGAAGTACCCATAACCGAAGACGAGCCTGTGGGCCACTTCCACTGACTGCCACGTCTCGTCCGGCACATGCCAACTCCTTAAAGTGGGAACAGATTGTGCACACACGTCCAACGCTATGATCATGAGCTCACCTGGAGAGTACTGCCATAATGACGCGAAGCAAGAGGAAGAGCGAGAAGATCTTTCTGGAGGGGGCCATCATGATTTCCTCACTACCATTTCATTTCTTCGGCTCGGTCTCGTCTGCAACATAGACGACACTTCAACGTCTTTGTGACGCGGATACTCGAGGTCGCTCCGGGACGACCTCCACCTCCAGCTTGTCGGTCAGGAAGATGGAATTGACGTCTCTGTCTGATTATCGGCATTTTTGTTTTCTATAGTTCACTTCAGCGTTGCCAGGCTCTCATCAGAAAAACATGCCAAATTGAACTCGAAAACATGCCCATGTCGCAATTTTACTGAAAACACTGCCTCTAAATAATGTCGACCGCTAAATAAGGTCCGCATGTCAAAATACGCTCAGCAGTATATGTAAGTCCCACAACAATATGCCAAAAGTTTTGAAAATGCCAGTTGGCATCACTGGCTCAGTTATCGCGGCTGTGACCAGGCAATTTCGATCTAGAAGGACCGGTAGCGGACAAGAAAGCACCAACGTTGCTTGGACGGCTCCACTGTCTGGTCACAAATGACGCTGTTCAGCGCAGAGGTAACACCGTGCGGCGTTGCGCTCATGCTGCTGAGCTGTGCAAACGTCGGTGTTCGCGTTCTTCTTCTTCGTCGCCATGGACACGTCGCTCTTGGAACAGCAGCGCCGCCTCCATGAGGAGCGCGAGCGTCTGCTCGACGCCATGGTTGGCGAGGCACTCATCAAGAAGCAGGGGATGCCCGTGGCGGCTGCCAATCCGACAGTCCAAGCCGCACCGGCCTCTCTCTCCCGGAGGCAGTTAACCCACCGAGAGTCCCTGAACTCCGACCACCGAGTGCGAGCCATGTTGGACAGACACTTGGAATGCACCACGATGCTCAGGGAGCTCTACGAGGACAAGGATGGCCAGCGCAGGGAGGAGGTGGCGGCACTCTCCAGACCAAACGTGTTCCAGGTATGTATATACTGGCACGTACTTCGAATTACGGTCTACAGATCTGTGGGCATCTGATCTGGAGAGAGTTCCGGAGACCTCTGCCGTACAGATTTGCCGCTACGACGACTGTAGACCAACCTTATTTCAACGAGGTGAAGGACGAGCGTTCACTTTTCAGGAGTTCTATTCTCGGTTGAAGAGCGTAAAAGAGCTGTACGGGGTGAAAGATCAGAGAGGAGGAGCGACATCAGGGGCGACGCAAGAGTATTATGCCAGACGCGAGGGCATCTCTGTCCCCATGTCGGTCGAGTTCGAAGAACTCAAAAAGATCAGAGAAGGCGTCAACGAGGACGACACCACCATGGTTGAATTTTCAGGTGAGCCTTTAAGAACTGATGCGTGTCGTATGACACACAGCCCATTCGCGAATTATCCTCCTGGCAAACTCTGGGATTACTTTTCATCCTGTTGCTCCTCAAACTGCATGCATAGGCTGAAACTTGCTGGGATCCCAAAAGTTACCATTCCGGGGTTGTTTGGGGACATTCAAGAATTCGCCGACCTTGCAGTATGGAAACAGGATGTCATCTGGGCATTTCTATTCCTGACTTATATGTCTTTTACACATGTTATCTCAGGCACCTTTTCAAAATGCTGTTTGTGTCTGAATACTTTTTGCTAAGGCCAAATGCCAAAATGGCATAGTTATCAACTTTAATCGTCATGTTGAACATCAGCAAGAGCAACAACAACGAGTGCTCATGAAGGCCCTCCATATGTACAAAATATATTGTCTGGTGGACCACAAGGAATCGCTGGGTAGGCTAGGAGATATCAGTAAGTGAATGTAGGCAAGCTACGGTACCACCACCACCACCCCCAATCTCTACTCGCTCTTGTATAGTTTCGGTGGTACCCAAGTTATCATTGTGTATTTCCTTACAGATGAAGAGGGTTACGGCAAGTATCTGGACTTGCACGAGTGCTACGAGAAGTACATCAACTTGAAGGGTGTTACCGAAAAGGTCGACTACGTCACCTATCTCATCCAGTTCGACAGACTCTACGAATATCCGAGAGAAAAAAAGATCGCAGCAGATTACCGGGAGTATTTGACCTACCTCCTCGACTACTTTTATAACTACCTGCGACGTGTCAAGCCCCTACACGACGTTTCCGCCGACATGCAGCAGATCAGCAAGGACTTTGAGACAAAGTTTGTTGCCGGAGACTTTCCCGGCTGGGCCAAGGAGACTGGTGGCGCTCTGGCGCACACTGGGGCGCACTTGGACCTGTCTGCCTTCTCCAGTTGGGAGGAGCTGGCATCACTGGGTCTTGATAGACTTAAGTCTGCGCTGATGGCGCTCGGACTCAAGTGCGGTGGCACTCTGGAGGAGCGTGCTAAAAGGCTCTTCAGCACCAAGGGTAAGCAGTTGAGCGAATTGGACCCATCACTGTTTGCCAAGAACAAGCCGGGTGCAAGCAAGTCCGGCAGTAAGAGCAAAGATGCAGAGCGCCAGAAGATTGTGGCGGCCATGGAAGCGCAGGTTTACCGCTTTGCTGAACTCTTGTCCGAGCAGCGCGCAACTACAAAGGAGAACGTGGAGCGCAAGCAGGCACGTACGGAAATGGAGCGCAATGACGACGAGGAAAATGAAATGTCTGAAGAGGAAGAGCCAGAGGAAGAGCCCGACGATGACATTCCGTACAACCCGAAGAACCTTCCCCTCGGCTGGGACGGCAAGCCCATTCCGTACTGGCTGTATAAGCTGCACGGCCTCAACATTTCATACAATTGCGAGATCTGCGGCAATTTCACCTACAAAGGCCCAAAAGCGTTCCAACGCCATTTTGCTGAGTGGCGCCACGCACACGGCATGCGTTGTCTAGGCATCCCGAACACAGCCCACTTCGCCAACGTGACACAGATCGAGGACGCGATGGCGTTGTGGGAGAAGTTGAAGGCTCAAAAGCAAGAGGAGGCGTGGAAACCGGAGCAAGAAGAGGAGTTTGAGGACTCTCAGGGCAACGTTGTTAACAAGAAGATCTATGACGATCTCAAACGGCAAGGACTTTTGTAGCCGCCGAGGGGCAAGATTTTTATCATGCTGAATAGCTTGCCCCGACCAGCGTGTTCCGGTGGGTACGTAGCTGTATTGCCACTGCTGTACATTGTGTCTTCTTTGGTCGGCCACAAGCTGGATGCGTACGCGTTCTATCTGTACAGATGATGCAGGCTGTTTTTCTTCGTGACATGTCGGTAGGAGCCAGGAGAATAAAGGTTAATAATGTGTTGTTGTCAGTCCAGGTGTTGATACCTGACTTCTGCAATCAGATGTCTATCAATGCTCTCATTTGCGCCGTCTCACCAGCTGTGTGTGCACTTACGAACTCGTACGTGCCGCTGACATTTGTTGTCTTATGTGCAACGTTTGTCAGCAACAAAAAATGCGTATGAAATGTTCAGCTGTGTGACCTGCTGCCTCAATGCAAATTACGCGCAAGCTTCATAGCTAGTCTACTATAATCTAACTAGCGTGCAACCAGCGTTAGCTACTGGAGGCTGCCATCCATGGCAGATATAAATCGTGTAGCAACAGATGCTGCCTCTTCTTTGCTGTGTAGAATAATTTCCACTTAGACCCTACACGGAGCATTAAACGCTTTCGCGGCCAAGACGGATGGGGCTTTCTCATTGATCTCTTCTTCCACAGGAACCGTTCATTAGACTGAAAATACCACATTTGCCCCCGCATCACTTGCTCATACTCCATTTTTTTTCAGTGATGGAATGGTCGGAATGCGGCAAAAGTGCTCGATCAGGACCCTTTTGAATTTCTCGCCTTGTCTCGCCGCCATGTGTCGTTTCATCATCTGCAGTGGCAGAAGGATGAACGTTGGTGCCGCATAAAACCTGCTAGATTTCGCGCTTTCCTTCACCTAGAGAGGTCTTGTGATGCAAACGGTGCAGAAATATGTATCACAACGCTTCCTTAGGAGTGTAAGAAAGCCCATTATCGCCAGCAGGCACATCCTCTCTGCGCCCCTCCTTGCCCCCTTATAACATTATATAATAGCAGTTGTACGTATGGCGATGAAAATTTGTTGCACGTGTGCTCTGCACACTGCAACATGTGTAGTAACAAGACGTAGCATGTACGGACATACAACACTTCGGGACTGGTCGTGGATCCTTTTGGCTAAGTCGTAGCATTGGTCGGTATCACGACATGGTTAAGAGAGATTTTTTGCGCTCTCGCTTTGTAATCATTCACGTCACACGTTCATTTGTGGCACTATTCGATTGCCAGCTGACGAAAATCCCCCTGGAAAGTCTCCCATTCTCTTGCTTGCCAACCTCTTTTGGGCACCCCATTCACTCACATTCCTTGTGAGTGTGTGCGGGCCTCCCTGAGGAAGGATATCTCCATTGTCAATAGAGCTCTCCAAGAGCTCTCGAGCAATTAATTTGGGACCAGTGTAGTAAATAAGATGGAGGCAGGGGAGAAGGAGTAAAAAGGGTACTTCGTGCTCTAATGTACCCTTGTTTGCACCGTGTGAGCCTTCATCGCAGTGCTTGCTGTGCTTCTAATGAGTGTCCTTGATGACATCACACACCTTGGGTGTTGTCAGGGTCGTCGATCAAAGACTTGAACTGCGTTTCTTCATGGCTCACACTGACGGATGCTAGATGCACTTGCACGATACAAGCATCTTACATGAGCAAGTACGTACACTTGTTCCGCTTGGAGACTTCAGTGGAAGCAGAAAAATCCCAAGCACCACTGTGTGCTTAGGAGTGACAACGTAGCCACACACACGCAATGCATGACAATTATTCTATTCTTCTACTCTCTAGGAGGGGGGGAGGGAGAAATCCCTCCCCATTTTCTACGTGCCTGACTTTCCTTCATGAGCAGCAGTCGGAAAAGATAAATCTGCCTGCTGTCCCACCAAAAAACTGTGTTGGCAGACGGGGGAGTAGGAGATTTTATTGCCATAGCTGCAATTTTCCCTGGGATGATGGGTGAGTTTCATGCAAAAGCTATTTTCTCCTCAGTACATAGGAGTGTTAACGCTCTCTCGCTCCTTTGCTGCTCCTGCTGCCCCAACTTTTAATCCGATCGGGATAAAAGTTTTCCGAGGAGGAGATCAAGACGACGATGGAGGCGCTGGCCGGGCCAGGTGCCAGGTGACGGGCATTCGACCCCATTAAGTCATTTGAAGCAGCAAAGCAATAACGCCAGCCATAATAGCCACGACGAGGCCGTCACTGATGATATTTATGTCCAATATGCATGGAAAAGCGCAGCCATCACCACCGCTTCCTGCTTCACCCTGACTGGCATTAAGCTTTCGCTGTAAGGATGGGTTGCTCTGAAAATTCTTTGTCCCCCTCCCCGTGGTTGCTGTCGATTCCGATGGAATGTCAATTGATCTTCATCAGAGAGGAGACCTTTTCTTCCTTGCTAGGAGGGAGCAAGTTTTTTGCTGCCACCACCAAGTTTTGGGTGACAGCCAGAGGAAGCTGAGGACGAGGAAAGCCCATTTGCTCATTTGTGAACTTTATACGTGGGGTTGCAGTTGTCGATCACTCGGGGTTGCTGTGGATGCTCTCTTTGTCTACTGTGTAAGGTGTGTCGACTTCTTTTTCCTTGCACTGCAGTATAATGCCCTCCTTCACTTCTGTGAGGAATTCCTTGCACACGCGATCGGACTTGGCCTCCTCCTCCTCCTTTCGTTCCTGTTTGTCCCCACAGAGCACTCTTGTAGAATACAAATTTTGGGCGTGTGGGTGCAAGAGACAAAAGGTCTATCTGGCCATCCAAACTGAAAAACAAAAGACAAATACTGCTGGGAGAAGAGGTGACAAGATGGATGGATGCTTCACGTAACTGATATGACAAACAGATCTTGATCCATGTGAGAGACGCTCCGGTACACTATTGGCAAGCACGTAAGAGCAGCAACACATGTTCAATTTGCGTTTCTATCCCACTCATCCATCCCTCACTTGACTGCATTGAGTTAGCTGCACGACCACGCTGAGCACTGTAAGTAGTGTGAGTTGGATCTGCCGACCAGGAAGCAGAAGAAGCTGGCCATCTGGCCAGAAACTGCTATGCCCCATCACGTTTTGTTCGCATTTCCCCTCGAGACTTCATCAGCAAAGGCTCCCTGGTCACTGAATTCAGCAGGGGAAATCAGAGTCCATCTGCTTTGCTCTTCAAGAAAAGGCATCCGAGGAAAAACGCAAGATGTTCCATCCCTTTTCTCTATCTTTTATGGAAATGTCGTCGAAAGGCAAACATTCGGAGGTGAAACATTACTTGCTTCTCCCTCTTGCCAAGCTGTATGTAATGGGAGAAAAGGGGAGATTCCTCAGAGAGACCGTCTACATTTGCATGGCGGCAAAAGTGAAAGGGCGGTAGGAGATTAGATGAGACGCATAATGCGACGGAGAGGAGAGTTTTGTCACTTGGTAGTACATCAGGGGGGAAAAAGCTTTCACAGTCACCGTGGTGCTTTCAACGTACCTGAAGAGCACTTCCACATGTGTCTGACCACGCGCGTGTGTACACAGTGTGTACCGTGTAATACTCCACTTGCCGTTAGAGTTACCAATCAAAGGACAGCTTCAGCAGGACGCTGTCGCCCGACAGTCATCGCCAAAAATGTGCCAATGCTGTCTTTGAACGACGATTGATTGAACGACAAATATGGCAAAATTGCTTCTAGTTGTACCAAGTTGGGTTTGCATTTACTGAGATGATTTTTTTCATGAGGGAAATTCTGAGTTTTCATTCAACATGGTCACCAGGTACCCGAACCACATGCTGGAGTTGGCCCAGAAATGCACCAACAACGGTAAGCACCACCTCCATAGAAAGCTCATCCCAGGACTTTACGGGGCTGGCCTTGCTTGCATGTTTACTTCTTGAAAGGATCTGCCCGCTAACTTTGTGCCATCCCTGTGTGTTATTGACTGCACATGGTACATTATAATCAGTAGTTAAGAAGTTATACACTCATTAACAGATTGACGTAGTGTCACTGATCCAAGATGAGGGGTTTAGTGCTGGCGCCCACCCTGCAACTACAGTATGTGTCAATGGCAAGCCACATTTGCCCTGATACCTCACTGATGCGTGAAAAACTAGTGCTGTTCCGTATGAAAAAAGATAACCAAAAACTTGGACTTGAAAAGAGTTGGGCAGCATATGCACACTTGCGCCTTCCCGATGTAATGAGATCAAGCTTTGATCGACGGTACAGACTCAAGGCCTCGACTACACACGCTTTAACAGGGGAATTCACAAAAGTTCTTGAGAAACTAAAGAGTTGTTGGTCAAGAGTTTGCAGTGTGTCTGTCTATCTACGTACTCGGCCCCACCTTCACCGAGCTTTTGAAGTGCTGCTTGCTGCCAGCAGCCTCCCTCTGCTCCTCGTCGTCCTCCTCCCTCTCCTTTCCTCTTTGACCTATCCAAGTGGATGCAAGATTGCTCGGGGGCCTCTTCAGAGATAAGGACTCTCAGTAATTCGATTTTCCGGCAGTGCCATCCATACACACACGCAACCCCTGGTCCGAGCTCCACCTCGCCCTGCTCAAACAGACTCCAGGCTAAAATCAATGCTACCCACGCAAGCGTCTAATTTGCTGTAACACGCAGCAACGCGCATTTTACACGCAGAAGATGAAACCAGATCCTGGGATCCTTTTTATTCTCTGCTATTTTACGACCAACTTCATTCCTTCTTTTCTACCCGCAGCAGAATCAATTGAGACAAGAAGCAGATAAGAGGCTTCTCTTCCATCCCTTCTTTAACGCCTCTCGTTCCCTCGGTCGTTTACAAGTGTCCGGAATTTCTCTCCGGCTCAGATTGGCCTTGTTCTGCTCTCTTCCATTCAGCTTTTCACAGCCATTCAATGTTCCTTCTCCGCCTCTGGAAGCGCTGCCGATTAAGCGGGGACAGCCAGAGCCAAAATTAAAAAAAACCTCGCTGATTATGTAACTTGTGAATAGGATGCGCACTGCACCGATCAGTGTGTGTCGTCAGTGCAGGCAACGACTTCGGCCTGGACTTGAGCTTTTATCGCCTCTCATTGTACAGTGAAGAGAAAGATGCTATTAGGGAGAAGGACGAGGAGGACTGGGGCAACAGCAAAGCTACGGAAAAGAAAGCTGGCGGCAACGTTTAGTTTAATATATCTGACAAGGAAGAATTATAGCGACGTAATTTGATTTCCCGGTCTAACAAAAGGGCGCAGAGGGAACAAAGGCGAATGAAAAGAACAGCGGAGCCTTTGAAAGCCAAGTTGCACATGTGAAATCTGTATTTATCTCTCTTCACAGCACACGCGATTTCACCCCTGAAAGCTTCACTTTTCTCTGTGGTTGTTCTTCAAGTGATTCCTGAGCGTGGAGTTCTGCACGAACGTCCTGCCACAGTGCGAGCACAGGTACGGCCTTTCCCCGGAGTGCTGCCTGAAGTGGACCCGGAGGGTCTTGGCCAGAGCGAACCTGCGGCCGCACTGCTCGCATGCGTAGGGTCGTTCGCCAGTGTGGGTGCGCGCGTGTTCGCGAAGCGCCCGGCGAGTGGCGTGAGTCCTGGCGCACACGGCGCAACGGAACGCCGGCGCGTGAGTCCGGGCGTGCGCCTTCAAGTCATAGGCGACGGCAAATCGGGCGCCACAGGTGGCGCAGACGTGCGGCCTCTCGCCGGCCGGCGGGTGCACGCGGCGCTCGTGCTGGCGCAGGTAGCACGCGCCGGAGAAGGCCGCGCCGCACTTGGTGCACGCATGCGTCTTGGCGCGCAGGTGCACGCTGGACTCGTGAAAGCGTGCGTAGTGGCGGGTTGGAAATCTCTTGGAGCAGTGGCGGCAGGAGAAGGACTGGCGGCTGTCGCGGCTGTCCTTTGTAGATGAGGACGAAGAATCCGATGAAGACCCAGGGCTTTTCTGCTCCTCTTGATAATAACAAGCGGCCAAAAAGTCAGTCTGTTCGCGCTCACCGGCGTCAGGTACGATGCTGCAAGAGCAAAGTAGCTTTACCAATGCTGGCTCGGGCCTACGCTACGTTGTTCACACTCACGATCCGCTCGAGATGTCCCCAAACTCGTAGGTGATGGCCGACTTGTCGACAGTGGTTAGCAGGGCGATGTTACTGGTCAGACAGTCTTGTGACTCTTCATCCACTTGGTGAGTCCAGCCTTCCTCTCGTTGATCTCCCTGGCTTAGTGAAGATGATTCATGGCAGTCCCCGCCCCACCAAGGAGAGGAGGGGGACGAGGAGGTTGGAGGCAAATTGCTCTCACCATGGCCGCTGTCCAAGCTTTGGAAAGAGGAGAAGAATTACATTCATGGTGCGTAGGAGACGGGAAAGTGGCTCTAATGTGTTCTACAGTGCGGAGTAATATTTTAAGGGATTATACATGAGTTCATCCTGCGTCTTGTCCTGCACACACGAGGAGGGATGGAAGGCGTTTATCACCCTCTGCATTCTGTTGCTTCTCAAACTTACGTCTCAGTCAAGATTCCTTCTTCTACTCCTTGGCTTTTATGACTCCACGACGCTGCTGTTCTCCCTTGGGAATCCTCTTCTTCCTCCCCTGCTGTCAACAGTGTGACAGCGCGGAGCAGCAGAAAATCCGGCGGCGGCGGCGGCGGTGGCGACAGCGACGACGACGTCGAAGATGATGAAGGCGGTGACGACGACGAGGGAAGGATCATCACAGTATTAGTGGCCTCCTGATGACATGATGAAGGGGGAGCAAGAGGAGGGGGAGGAGGGGAGGGGGGAGAAGAAGGAGAAGGCGGAGGGGGTGAGACTGCAACATGCGTACAAATGATAGCTGTGCCCATGGCAATCATGCTGAACGCGTTCAAGGACGACGAGCGCGCTGCTCACCTTGGCATTGGAGACATCGCAAGAGTAAATGGACATCGTCCCGATGTTCCTGAGTCTCGAAAGAGGCTGTCCCCGTGTACAGCATTGACACGACTCCCTGCAGCTGGTGATGGGAGACGTCGGGAAGTAGAATGGAGATGTCGTCTTCTTCTTCCTGTTGACGGAGGAGGCTCCGTAGCACGAGAGAGCCGCACGAAAGCACCGCTCGGTGACATCTGCGACGATAGCGATCTTACTGTACTGCAGAAGATTCAGGGTCCGGGGGAGGGGGAGGGGGGGTACTGACATGTGTGCACAAGGGGGTAGGCATCAAGGGGGAAGCTACGAGTACATCTTTTCCTTGGTACTGTAGTGTTTAGGGTCCACGTTTTCCTTACACACAGCGATTGTTGTTGTCCACCACTCACCTCACGGTGTAGGTCATTCCTTTATCCACGGCGCTGAGGTTGATGTCGGTCATCTGGTCTTCCAGGAGGCATCTCTGCACCTCTTGCGCCAAAATGCGACAACACCCAGGATTATTCCGCAATAGCGACTGCTGCGGCTGCGCGAGATACGACATCATGTCGACGACGACGAAACTTTGGGTGTCACCGAGGAATCTGTTGGGAGAGCTAATTTTGTGTGTCTCTCACCCACCCGCCTAAAGTTTGACGCTTTTGAGCAACTTTGGGCATCAGAAGCGCTGTGGGGAAATCAGTTTTCGGGTTTGGGGTCGCAGAGAAGCAGATGTTACCACTGTTTGGCAGCAACTTCTTTCCCCCTTTAGAATTCAATGGGACTTCAGAGTGAGCTGACAGAGTAGCAAGACTGCGTTGACGACGACCACGAAGACAAAGAAACCTTTTTTTCTCATCGAGAGGCCGAGAAGATGTCACTCCACACAAGTGATGCTCGACTCATCTCCAGATGAGAGGAAAAGCAGAACTTTCTTGGACTTGTTTCTCGCTCTCTCTCTCATCGGCGTCGAGTCAACCACTTCCCCGGGTTGCGCCAACACTTTGTCTGCATTGTCTTCAATAGCGCGATGTTCTCAACAGTCACGTGTCCCATCCGCACCGACCAGAACCACTGAGTGAGTCCAACTCACCCAGAAAAGCAGCGTTTTCGCGTGCAAGGAATGCGGTTCATCCACCCACCCCTTGCTTCCGCGGCCTCGCGACGTTTCTGGCGCCGTCGACCTCGTCGCTTTCGCGGCCGTCGAGAAGAGCAAACCGGGAGCGAAAGAGTCAAACGCCGTTGGGAGTGAGAGAGCGAGAGAGTCTGCCGGTGGCTGCGTGTGCGCCTCCCCTAAGTTGTCATCATAACTTCATAAGTGACCAGAGAACACGCGTGCGTGTGGGTGTGCGTGTGCCGGCGGGTTCAAACGCCCAACAGTGGCTCAGCACTGGCCCTCGTGTGTGCACTGCACAAAAAAGAGTATCTGACGTGAGGTGCGTCCCTTATGCGGTGCACACGGTGAACTCGGGAAATAAGAATCAACGATGAGTTTAACTTTTGTGCGTTCAGATGTGGCTTCTGTAAGGTTACTAACACATAAAAGTATAGAACAAAAAACCGAACATTCTGGAATTGCTGTCAAACCATCTTAGGTTCGTTACCTAATGCCAAACGGTGAAGAAACAGTCAACTGGTTTTTGAGCAACAAAAGTTTTTTGACCCCCTCCCTTGCACTGAAGTTTTACTACTACATAACTTTAGGACATAACAATACGTTTGGCTTTTTTTTTCTTTCCTTTCACTGCAGGGCTTCACTTCAACGCATGGAAAGTAAAAATAAGCAGGTCTAATTCAAAACGTTAGGTTAGGTTAGTTTAACTTGTAATTAACTTGCATTGTAAGTTGTAACCAAATCCTATGTACTGTGCCAGTAAAACTTTGAAGGCAGCGACGAGGGACCTGATGAAGCTGATTAGTTCTTCATTTCATTTGACTAGAATTCCTTCATATAATTTCTTACAACAAATATAGAAAGTCACCAGCGATCAGACAACTTGGCCTAATACATACACCCCATTACCTTAGTGCACGAAATGTTCTACCTCCTAATTTGTCACCAGCATCCAGCGCCAATGAAGTGCACACAGAAAAGTGCCTCCACGACATGGCGAAGACGTCCGTGTCCTCGGCATCCTCCGGGGCAGCTTCCAAGGAGTAGCACGCCAGCACGCGCGCAGTCTTCTAAAGTGCGTCATTGGCAGAGCTGACGTCGTCCGGACTCTGCAAATGACGTCAGTACAGTCATGGACTTGTCTCTGCTCTTGTGACAGTCGAAATGAACTGTACATGTGTCCTACAAATAGTGGTGGAGGCGCGGTCAATTTCACTTTTCTGGGTTTGGCTCATCGCCAACTGATCTTGTTTCACGGGGGATTTGCTGACGGCTCTTATCATTAGTTCAAGTCTGGGAGGACAGAAGAAGCCTTTGGAGACCGTTGGGGGAAAGGCGATTGTCTCTTGGTCTCACATTTTTTTCTTCTTGCTGCTGCCATAAGCAAATGGAGGGTGGACTGAGCAGATGACTTCGAATGAGGCTCTGGCATTGTGAGAGAAAGTTTCACAGGGAAATAAATATGCATCTCTTTCATGGAATGTTCAATGAGAACTGGGCGATTTTGGAGGTCACCACATTTTCCGTGACATTCACTACGTCAGAGTCGACCGACTGATGAAAGACACAGTTGGGTGCCACAATTTTGCGGAGGTAATCCTGGCAAACCACTTTTTGCACATATCAAAGGGACCTTTCAACATTTGGGAAAGTTTGCGACATCTGACGGCCTCATTTCCAGCTGGAAAGTCATGTTCCAAACTGGTTTGCGTAGGTCAACACTCGTACAGAGATGGAACAGCGCAGATCCTGGGATGGAACAAAGTTTAGCACGTCTCCAAATTAAGTCAGGCCTCAGGAAAAGATCGAACGTCTTCTGTACGCAGCATCGAACTTTGTCGCCTCTCCCTCACTTAGAGACCTTCTGAAGTGCTTTTCTGTTCTGACCACCTAAAAAACTCAGTAGTCAGTTTTGATCTCTCTGAAACAATTTCAGCTGTTTCACGTACTCAGTTTAGCACCTTAGCTCTGATGTCCCTGACGAGGAGAAGTCAAGACACTGCTTCTGTGGCCCACTTGGCCCACTTCACTCAATCCTAGACAGCTCAAACTTTAACCATGCTTAATACCTTGGTTCAGGCTGCTACTGAGACCCAGTTTAGAGACTGGTCTGCCTTCGTACTCATGTTCTTTGATTTACATCAATGACTTCCTTCCATCTCTGTAGATTTGCTGTGGAGAAAAGTATGTGAGTTAAATTTTTGCAAATGACAAAATATTAATGTTGATATGTCTTTAACCCGAAACTGTGAACCTTTCTTTCGATTTTGTTCATGCGGACGGAAAACATTTTGTGCCCATATCATGCATTTTCCGAAAAAGTAGAAAAAAATAGCAATAGGTCTTCTCTCATATATCACTCAGTAAAGTGCCCTACAGGACTGTACATTAGGGTGGCCCCTAAAAGGTCGTGCACATTCGATCTCAACATTTTAACACTCATTTTTGGATGAAGTTACGTGTCCTGATGATGGAACCAAAAGCCATTTTAAGGCTACTCCTGCATTCGGGGCTGCATCAGCCTGAAGTTGACAATGTACCAGGACAACCTGGGGAGGCACTTCGGAGTGAGAGAGAGCTTCGAAACGAAAAGTCTGATGTTGGCAATGGTGTTTCTGGTCAACTTTGCACCCTATTAGCTGAAATATTGACTTTCTTTGCTAACCAGCAAGCACAACAGAGACTTTTGCAGTAAGTACAATCTTAAAGACCCTCTCACCCTCCCGCTCTGCTGTTTGTGGGCCAGTACGACACTTTCCCTCCTCAAACTACATCTCTAACACGTCATCAGCATGACCTATGTAGCTTGTGTCCCTGTGCAGCGTAGCAAAAGCTCTTTCTTTGTAATGAAGTTCTTTTTTGTAGAATACGTTGGGAAATTATTTCTTGACCTTTGATTTTGAGCTATCCTGCTTTGCCCTATTAGTTGTCCTTCAAGAACTTCTACATCAGGAAGGTCACTCTATTGTGCTTTCACGGCGTTTTCTGTCTGGTCCGCACTCAGGGAGTCCTGGGACACTTTACTGAGCAATAGACTACTTACCTTCAGATCCGTACGTATACGCATATTTTCTCCACCCTAGCAGTTCGTAGCACCTAAGGAGGCCATGAGCGCTTGAACAGACGTGTTGGGCAGAATAGCAACAAAATCGGTAATCAGAGCTCAAGGTAAGTATGATTCCGACGAGGAAGAAAGCGAATTTTGCCGCTGTCATGGCGGCACCAAGCAGGCTTCTCCTCCAACTGATTTATTGGGATCTCTTCTCCCTTCCAATGATGTCATCTAAATTCTGTCACAGCCCAACAAAAGAATGCATAATCAAAAGCAGTCTGTGAAAAAGAGAGATTGAGTCTCTCTTGTACCCATAGGTGACTGAGAGGATAGAGAAGAAAGAAAAGTTCGATCGGAACTGAAAGGGGACATTTTTCACCTTGCCAGTCCTCTGCTTTCCTTTCTTACTTTCCTCCAAAAAGAAAAAAAAATTCAATGGCTTTTTTTGTTGATGCATTTGACTACGTCTGGATGACCAGTTGATGGTTGTGGCAACGCTGTTTGGGCTCAATTCAGTGAGACTTGTAGTTTGCACGCGTTTTGTTCGGCAGATGAGATAATGCTGACGGAAATTGCCTCTCATAAAGAGCACGAGCAAATCACTCGTCGGTACTTGTTTTGTTAAGAGTGCAGCAAAGTTTCAAAACACTTCAGCAGCTACCAGATTTCTGGCAAATTTTGCAACTTTACTACTGTTTAACATGACACCCCCATGCTGCTCAAGGCGGACGGGAAGAGGAGCTCCAAGAGCTCCAAGAACACCCTCGTTCTCAGTTTCCATTTGGTCTCATGGGAAAGCGGACGTGCCCACTGTCCTGCCCACGGATGAGTCCTGGCGACAGAGAAGAAGTCGCCAGCTGCTTGCGCAGGCACCATCTTGTGATGCTGCTCGGCTCCTCGCTCATCCTGTGCCTGGTGGCGACAGTGGCCGTGGTGGCCGTTGACATCGGCATCGGCCTGAAGATCGTGAGCCACCAGGAGCGAAGACAGCAAGGTCTGTTTGCACGTATTGTACTAATGGTCGCGGCTGCAAAGATGCCCCGAAGTAATGAGTCTACATGGACATAGTCTTGTGAAGATTTCTTTGTGGAAAGTTTAGGTCAATGTGTAAATGAGACTGTTAAGTTTCCCTTAAGCCTGAACAAAGCTGGACTCACTTTAAAGCTGCACGGGAATGAGAAGCCAAGAGTAGCCATCACAATGGGTACAGACTGTACAGAACAAAGAACAAGTAGCAGGTATAGTAAACCTTTGCCAACTTCCTCCTTGCAGAGGCCGAACGCTTGTACCAGAACTTGGCGGGCCACGTCTACACCCTGTCCAGAATCGTCGATACAGATTTGCAAAAATTTCGCGACGCTCATTTCTTAATCAAGATGAGGACCGACGCCTCCAGAAAAGCTATGTACTTGGCCAGGTCAAGAGCCAAGATGAATTTCTTCGAAGCTTCGAAGGTCTGTCAGGACTTGGGGGCCCATCTGGTGGAATTCCACGACATGGACCAAGCTGTAGAGGTAACGAAGAAGTGACACGTGACGTGTTATTAGCGCCGAAGATGTGTGGACGATTGCAGACTTTGCATATCGCGGCTCAGGCACCTGCAGCACGTACGGGCGCGTTCTCATGCATGCAAAAGTGCCTTCCCCGCGCGCACACACACTCACACACGTAAGAAACTCACACGCGCGCGCACGCACGCACACAAGCCTTCTGACTCCTAGGGCGGAATGACGCGGCCGTTCGATAACGTCACTTCCACTAAACAAACGATGAAAGCGCTGCATCAGACGAGATTGCGTCAATTATGACTGCCTCTGTCACAGCTCTCTGTCACAGGTCCTCGGCCTCTTCAACACGAACAACACGGTCTTCTGGATAGGTGCTATCGCACCCAACACCAACGGGTCGACGGACTCTCCACTTCGGCTCCGCCTGTTGACTTCTCAGCGTTCCCTGGGTGCCGAATTTGCCAGAAAGTTTTCCCTTGCCCCCCCTGGCGGCCGGGACTCGTGCGCCACGGTCAAATTGCTGGACGGCGAGGGCGTCGGCGAGCTGCACAGCTGCGAGGCCGAAGTCAGGTTCATCTGCCAGACCAATCAGAGGGCCACCATCGCAGAGTTGGAGGAGATATTCTGCTAACGACATGGATGACAGGCAGTTATTGCCGAGCAGCGCAAGTTTTGATGTATGAATGTACATCAGGGTGATCTGACGTCAGGCAGCATTTGAAGATGTACCCACATTGATATCTAGCTGGAGCTCGACGTACAATGGAACCCCAGAGAAATATACTTTTTCAGCTGAACCACCCCAAAAATAGGCTATGCCTTGCCAGGGTTGACATGCTGCGCGTGCTGGTCCGAGGAGCCTCAGTTCAAAACATTACTGACTAAAGAGGATTACGTCAATCTGACGTAGGTCAAGACCTGCACTTTATGAAAAGAAATATTTTTTTCACAAGTTGCCAGGCGTCCAAGTAACATCCTAATTGTGTAAGGGGACTTTTGGTTCACCTGGTTGAAACATCAGAAATTCTTATTTTTCAAACATTAATACTTAAAGTATAAGCTATTACTTCAAACGTGTCTATTTTATCAATTGTCAAAAATCACGACTTCCTAGTTGTGAGTTACGTCCTGTACCTCTAAATGAGCGAACCGATTTTCGCAGCAACTAAGACTTGAACTAAAAACGAGACCTTGCTCCTGTTGACATCTATCTCTATCTGATGGCTCATGAGATCTTGGGTAGAGTGAAGATCCAGGAAGGCACTTATTTTACAATGACTTGATCGAATCGAGGTAAGTTTCGCTTCTTTTTGTACAGCATTTGCAGCATCCTCATCTACATCAGCCACGACAAAGCACCATTGTAATTTTCAACTTCAGCTTCATTGAAGATGTCCATGATGCTCTCGAGGTCCACTGACATGGGGAGTCTGGGCCCAGGGGCCCAGCGGGGTTTCTTGCCATTGGCGTGTGGCTATTTTTTGGAGAGCGGCTATGATTTCTGATTGTCAGTAGGCTGTGCGGATATTTTTGCACGGTGGCTATTAAAAGCGAATTTATGGTATGTAAGTTCCTTGGGCAGATCCGTAGCTGTGCTTGTCGTTGTTGGCATCGTTCGCTGTCAAGTGTTTCTCCACGGCTCCATCTGTCTTGCTCACGACCCATTTTCATGGAGAACTTCTTTCTATTATGAAATCGCACATGCCGTTGGCAGTCTACGCAGGAGGAAATGATAACCAGAAATTGCGAACCCTCCATCTCCATTTGATGGAGGGAGAGATAAAAAAAAACACCGTCAACCAGCATCGACTGTTGCCAATTCTCATTAATCATTTCGTCGTCGCGGAACGCAAGAAATGCAGCCCGTGGCTGCTCAAGTCGTTGCTGTCGGTCGACATCACGATCTCCCGGTACAATACATTTGTGTAAAGACACAGGAAAGCTACGCACGTACGCATGTTCAGAAAATATGTAGGAATGTTATTGCTGATACTGAATGATCTGTCATCTTCCACCGACGTCCTCTTAATCATACATTTCTTAGATGGCTTTAAAGCTTATACTGTCCATCACATAAGGTGGGGTGTGGATCATGAATGAAATGCAACAATGTAGCGCACAAAAAACGGAGATATCCAGCTGAGTTGATCCACTGAAAAATGACATCACTGCGCAGTGTTTTAACATGACAGTGGCCAAGCTATTCCAGTGTTTGCTTCTTTGTACGAAGTTGGCTGAAGTTTTGTCAGAAAACAGAGGACCTCTAGTTCCTGTGCGTTATTGTAGTTCCTCGTAACCAAGAATATGCGTGCAAGTCTACTTTTTTCCATCATTTCACTTCCTGCCCTGACCACTTTACATATTCCAGCTTCTGCACTACGTGCATACGGCACGAGGAGACTCGTATACACTGTATACGTCCCCATACACGTACAGCACACGCCCCGCACGCCCGTCGAAAAGCCCGGTGCTCGGCGGAGCGCAAAGCCCACGCACATTTTTTTTTCCTTCGCCACCCTTCACAGCAGGACCTGGAATCAATCATTTTGGTGGGTTATTGCTTTTTCTCTCTGTCGATCACACAACCGCCAATATATCAAGCAGGTAGAGATCGACAGCAGGAAAATGCAGGACGAAATCACGTGATTACAGGCCAGAGGCCACGGCATTGGTTGCCCCTTTAATTTATCGACGAATCTCTCACATCTTGCTGCCTCTTTCCCATTTGGAGTGGTCCAACTACGCTGACGTGAGCACAGAGGAGAAGTTGTTTTCCCCTCTGAACCGCAACGCTGACATCCTACGTGTTATGTACTCACAGATGTAGGCATTGCACAGTACGTACGAGATACACGGTTGTGTTCACGCTGCCGCTGAGGTACAGTTGAGGACACTCGCGTAAGATTGGATGTGGACAAAAAGTCGCGTCCAATGTACAAAAGGGTGTGTCTTCTTTGGTTAGTCTGTAAACTGGCCAGCACCTGTAACTAAATTAGACTGCTTTCTTTGAGCTTGATACTCTGCCTCAGTTCGTCGTCCCTGCCCAACGTCCTGTAGTCATCGCTTAGGATCACGCGATCTCTAGGTACTGAGTCCACGATTGCTGGAGGAGATGAACAGTCCATGGTTGCTAGAGGAGAAGCAGGCTGTTGCTGTTGTTGTTGTTGCTGCTGCTGCTGCTGCTGTTGTTGCTGCTGTTCTAACACAAAGATCATTCCTTGATTTTGATCTTGCATTGGTGGAGGCATAGAATATCGGTAGCGATGTTGCTGTTGCTGCGGATGCTGCTGTTGCTGTTCTGGCTGCTGCGGGCCCTTGGTAAACTGATGGACCACTCCAGCTGGCATTATAGAAAGGCCTCCTCCTAATGCACCGTGTTGCTCTTGAGGTGGCTTGGGCAGCTTCTTGCTCTGAATGTGATTGCTACCGTAGTTGATGGGACTGACGTTGGTTTGCACGGTATTAGGCGAGTGAAAGGACGGTGGCGTATGGGAGCCTTCAGAGCCAGGGGGTGACGTTGAAGAAGCTGGATGCGACTGCTTCTGCTGCTGTCCGATGCACCCTTGCTTCTTCTTGGCGAAGTGAGAAGCCACAAGTAGGGCCAGCACAAAGAGGACGAAGTGACTGGCCACGTGCCACGCGAACAGGATGGAGACCCACTCCAAGGAGTCGGCGTAGGTATGAGCCTCACCCCGGCCATGACCCTGCAAGAAATAGGATAAATAGTGCAGAACTTAAAATTGCACGTACTTGCAGCACGCGTAGATACCGACGCCGCGCTCAACCGACCGTACGTCCGACAAGTACAGGTATGATCAGGCTGCTTGGCAAAGGTGTTAACCTGACAGTTGTTAAGTCACAGGAGTGTGTACTGTAGTCGGCAACCCGGTGCTACCTGCGCGTACCTACATGTACGTACGTAGTACTACGTCTAGTTGCCTAGGTAACTAGGCAAAGAACAAGTTAAGTTAAATGACCGTCTTCCTCTCATTATGCGGCCGACGCCTCGGAGAGAGTCAATTAAGACGAGCCGCACAACACGGAGAACTCAGAAAAAGATGAGCTGAGCAACAACAATCATAAAACCACTGTTACATTAGCAGATGAGAGTCTGGGATTGGTGGAGGCTCATCTATCTGTCTTATGGTCGGGAAAGTGCCCGTTCGGCCAAATATGTCTCTTCGTCTATCAGCGGAATGCTTCTTCTGTCCACAAATGACCCCCCCTCTTCTCAGGGTCGTGAGAATCAACAAAAAAGCACCTATAGTGCACTGCAGGAAGGCTGCTTTTAAGCGGGGCAACTGACATGTTTCTCCTCCCTACTCTGGCCTCGTCACTGCTAAAGTGCTTCAAAGCTGATGCTGTACTAACTCTCCCTATGGGACAAGGGTGTAATTTGGCACCAGGTACTGGGAGGCATCTGGAGAATAGAGTCATTAATTAGATTTCTACATCATACTGCAGATGGCACTCAAGAAAAGAGGCTGAGAAGGAGGCGATACAATCTTTTGTTTTAGGTGTCGTTCGCTTGATTGAAGGGCCAAAACACTCAGTCTCTTGATTGACACGAAGTCTGGCTGGTTTGGCCACCATAGAGAGACGAAAAACACGTCTTTCTTGGCTGAGCAAGAGAAATGCGACGAGAATTACAAAGCACAAGCCCAACGATTTTGACTTCCTTCGTCATGATGCGGCCAAGGCACCATTTTTACATACTGAACTGAACGTTAAACTGGGCGTCCAAAGTGCGACATGTTATCTTTCTTCACCTGCATGATGAATCCCCCGTGTATGAGCCACGTTCCCTGCAGGAGACAGAAGTATGCTCGGCAAAACTTGACCAAGCGATTGTCGTACAAGACCTGGAGAATGAAAATGATTAATTGATAATCGAATACTCGGCCGGCATTAACAACCTCCATGATGCAAGCGAAAGCACAACTGACAAGCGCAGAGATCAGGAGGGCGTGCACTTGCTGCTCGAGATAGCCTTCGAACCTATGATAAATTACAAGAAGCATTGTGACAGTCACAAAGTGAGGTAATCCATGTCTTTCTTCCGGTTACCTGAGTCTCATGGCAAACATAAGAGACTCCACTGAGAACGCCAGGCCGAGGATAAAACTCTGCACACCCTCAGGTAAGATTGAGTAGCCCAGGTAGTAGACCAAAATGTCGGTGAGCCCCGACAACGCGAAGAACAAGTAGACTGTGGCGTAGCGGATGTTGCTCACGTACTCTGAATCCTGAAAACAGAGGAGTCAATGGTGAATCCGTTGTCAGATGACTCAGAGATTTCGTCCGGCATTGGCTGTGCGTACCTGCTGCGGACTGGCAGCCACCACGGAGACGATGATGCCCAGCCCGGTGAGGATCAGCTTAATGATCCCCTCCCAGGGGAGACTGAAGAACGTGCTTCTTCCTTCACAGCACCCATAGCCTAAATGCGTAAGGACGACTTGATTATGAAATGTGCTGGTCGCACAAGAACGAGAAAGCCCTCACTCTTATTCTTTTTCGGTGTGGCCGGCAGGCCCATGTTCTCGAAGTACTCGGCCACCATCTGCCTGGTCCACTCCCAAATGAGCTGCGTGGACCAGCGGAGACCCAGGACGGAGAAGATCACCCCGGGCAGGATGTAACCGGCGAAATGATGCATGTTCTCGGCGCTCAAGTAGGAGACCTAGATATATGTACCGTATGTACAGTACTGTACGTGAGCGCAAGCACACGCAAAAAAGCGTATGCATATGGACCGCGCCGTCACGGCGATTGTTCTCACCTCGTAGGATACCAGACTGCAGTGCCAGCACTCTTTAGAAGAGGAGTTGTTGTACAGGGGATAATTATTGTAGCCCGCCATCCAGCTCATAACCACTGGATATCAAGTGAGAAGAATTAAACTTCTTCCAACAACTGCACGATTTTGTTCATCCATAGGCTCAGCACAGTCACAAAGAGCGCTTAGAACGAGGCGCACAATAAAGCTTCACATTCGAGTGAGTCATGCTCAGCGAGCGCTTGTCTCTCTCTAACACTGCAGAAGACCACGCGTAGTGAATTCCCCGACGTCCGCTCGACGACTGAGGGAGAGAGAGAGACGGACAGACAGACAGACAGACACACGGACGGAGGAAGCGATGGACAAATGTTGGGAGAGAAACGGTCGCTTGTTCGCTCGTAGGACAGGAAACTTGGGATTCATCCCCCACAGAACGTGGATAGCGCATATCTGACACAGGACTTGCTGCAGGTAATCATGAAGCTCATTGCGTGTGAAAAAAAGGGGGGAATCACCTGCTGTAATGTATATTTCCTTCGTGTTTACCGTACTATGGTCTTGAGTTCACATCTCAGACGATCATGATGGAATGATCACTTTTAGCTTAACACGGAATACACAAGAGGAAATGAGATCTGCAACATATTGACTTTTTTTTCTTTTCAATTGAGAAGAGGGTCAGCATATGCTCAAGTTGCATGTCTGACTCTGTGGGCTGAACAATTTGGAGAGATTCATAAGGTTTCCTTTTGTAGGACTAGACTAGTATAGTGTACATGGCTTGGGTGAAGAGCTCACAGGGCGTGTCGCCGTACATCTATCAAGTGCCGCCAGCCAGCGAGAAGGAAGAAATCTTTGCTTTCAAGTTCTTCTTCTTCTCGTTGGCCTACCTTGAACAGAAGTGTTTGTGTCTCGCAATAGCTGCAGAAGAGGTACAGGAAGTTAGTGGAGATCCATATCGTTCTGGTGTCTGGCGCTCGCGTACAACTGTACAATCACATCTCCTTCTCTGTGGGCTTCTGTTGGACATTTCTCCTATGTTCGGAGGGGCAGAGAGAGTTGTCTCATGGAGGAGACAATCGTCTTGACGTTCCAAAGACCAGCTCAACTCAAAATGGATGTCAAGCTTGGCTCTTTTTTGTGCTCTCACTTCCGTACCCTGATTCTTTTTTCCCACCACCCATGGAAGCTGAGAAGGGAAATGCGTAGAAGCAACAATCCTCTCCTCAGATGATTACGTGCCATGCACGCACAGAGAGAGAAGACTGCGGGAGAGTCATCAACAAACCTGTTGCAGTTCCCACCTAACATTAGGCCAATGTGTAATTTTCCACCATAAAAAATTTGTTTGGACAGGTCTTTAGTGTCTGCGAGTTGACACGGAGTAGACCTTTTTGGGTGATGTTGTGACAAATACGATGACGCGCTAATCAGGTCGCGCCTAATTACAAGTAAGGGATCTCCTCGACTCCACCACTAATAAAGATCATAATTTATGACCTCCCCCCCCCTCCTGATGCGGTTGGGAGATTATGAGAGGAGGAAGCCTAAGAAAAAAGCAAAGAATCCCGATCAAAGAGCGCCCATAACGCTAAAATTCAGTTTATGGGTATGTTTCCCGCAGTTACTATCAGGGGCTCATCTGTAGGTATACTAAGTCAGCGTCGGGGGCTTTTTGCTGCAATTATGGTTCTCGCCTTAATGCCAAAATGTCAGGGGGTCAGAGCACTTCTCCTCCCTGTGCCAGAAGATCTTCTTCGAATATTTGCTTTATGGGACGGAAGTCATGAAAATGAAGCCAGGGAAGAAACGAGAGATTTCTGCTCCCAACCAACCTGCAGTGTGAGTGCCATTGGACTCGCATAAGTGACATGCAACGTCTCAACTCCTTCCTCTGCCTCGACCTGATGATGCACGCTCGTCATAGCCAAACCCTACGTGCGCCGAACAAAGTGTTGGTGTTGCATGTCGCTCCCCTCCTCACATCAGCAGATTAAACAAAGATGACGTCGAAAGAGCAAACCATGGCTATGCTGACCCTCACGGTCTCCAGCACCACGAAAGCAGTTTTCCAGAGTAGGTTAACATCTTCTCATCTTATTGTCTGAGCCAGCTTACCTGTGTGTGTAGTTACGGTAGCACACGTGTGCATGATCGCGTGATGACTCGATGAGCCCCCTCCAGAAACATTCACTCTCACGCCATCACACCCCATCTCCTTCGAGCATGATGGGAGGAAAAAAAAACCTCCCAAAGTCTTCTTCTCCTTCTTCTCCGCAAACCTTTAAACTTGGGGTCATGCAATCAACGTCGAAGTTAGAAGATTTTTGGTGGTTTCTGCCGAAATGAATCGGCCGTTAAATCAAGTCGAGGACAACACTTGAATAGAGGAAAATTTCGTTTGGTTCGTCTGGCCAGGAAACACCTGGCCCAGAGGTGGGGCAACGTGGGCAAGACCATTCTCTCCGCTCACCCCACTCTCGATTGTCTCTGCTTCCTGCCAAACAAAACCCTTCACTGTAAGAGCACTTTTTCCCACCAGGACAGTAGAGTTGTTGCACTCACTTCTCCAATAATGTGTTGATGCAGAGCTGTCACACACAGTACGGCAACACTGTGCAGAGAGACTATTTCTTTCCTTCTTGGCTCGGCGTCCGACGCTTCGACTTTTTATACAAGTTACTTTCTACTGACGCCAATCCCCTCACCATGCATTGTGCTGCCATCGAGAGGGTTAGAAAGAGAGGCTCCATTTTCTCCCCATTGCAGCCAAGAATACAAAACTGCAGTCACAACTTTCATGTTTTTTTTTACCCTCTTGCATAAGCCATTGTCAGTAGGCGAGCACTTTCTGCTTCGTGGTCGTAGCAGTGCACCGACTGCTGCTCACCACGCGGCTGCCGGTGATATGATTTTTGTTCCTCAGTTCCAACAGCTCACGTCATTGGCGGCAACTTTCAAAGCGATTTTGCATGGTTTCCTTCAAATGAACGTTTTCCAATAAAGGAGGAGGAGAAAATTCGGCAGTAGTAGTAATGGTAGTTCATTGGTAAGGGTTAATTTCCGTGGACAACGGTTGAGTAGGCTCTGACTGATTCTAGCAATTTAGTAACATCCCGCACTACCTCGAACAAACTCTGCTGCGGCATTGAAAAACGACTGGTCAAAGCTTTCGGCATCGCCGCCAAATCATGGATTCTATCGCGTCATCTGACACTTTGACTGCCCCGACGAAGATCTCGCCACCGGCGGGGTCGATCGACGGCTCAGTGGTGTCGAGGTTCCCTCGATGTAGCCGTTGGGGTGTCTGTACATAATTTTGGAGTGTCCTACGCTGTGCAGTAGAGGTGATGGTGCATCCTACGCAGGGGAGCAGATGAGAGCCCACCAAGGAGTTACGGGCGGAAACCCTGGGGACGCGAGGTTGCGTGATAGGAGGGCGGGAAATTGAGAAGTGAGTGTTGTTGAGGAACGTAAACAAAAACATTGTCCACGCTTTTCAGTTTTCGATTTGGAGCCGGACTGCAAAATGGGTAAGAAACGACGTCAGCAGAAAGAAGAGGACGACGAGAAGGACGTGTCCTCCAGCAAGAAGTCAGCCACTGTCGAGGAGAGCAACGTCGTCGACACCAGCCGCCTCCAAGAACAGAAGCTTTTGCCCCAGCAGAGAAGCAACTCAACACAAAAAAGACTGATCGTCGTGCTCGAGCAGGCCTTGTTAGAGACAGTGAAATGGGGCAAAGGCTTCGGACTCCTCAATGTGGATGAGCACGCTGGGATCTTGAGAAAGCACGGGAGGGACTTCACGTCGGCCAGGCCGGACATCGCGCACCAGTGTCTGCTCATGCTACTCGACTCGCCACTGAACAGAGCAGGACTCTTGCAGGTCAAATAGCTCCACGTGACTCTGAAAGTTTATAAAGGACAATGCAGAATGTTTGTGTTTTAGGTATTCATTCATACGGCCAACAACGTTCTGATAGAGGTGAATCCGCAGACTCGCATCCCGCGCACGTTTCCTCGTTTCGCTGGACTGATGGTTCAGCTATTGCACAAGTTCTCCGTCAAGGCTGCAGACTCTTCTATCAAACTGCTCAAGGTCGTCAAGAATCCAGTCACGGATCACTTGCCCGTCGGATGCAAGAAGGTAACTATGTGGTACTACATCAATCTGATTACTTCATCTTAACATTCGATGGTGGGTTTTTTTTTTCGAACAGATCTTGATGAGCTACGGCTCCTCTAACGTGATCAAGCCTTCGGCACTGGTGCCCTCCGACCCTTCCGCTCCTCTATGTGTCGTTGTGGGTGCCATCGCTAAGGGAAGCATCAGTGTTGACTACAACGAAGAGAGCGCCTGCATAGGAAACTATCCTCTATCTGCAGCTCTTACCTGCACAAAGATTACGGACGCCTTCGAAGAGGCTTGGGGAGTGTTTTGACTTTACATATATGAAATATTTGTATGATCAATATAGAACAGCTTAGGTCTGTGCTAACGTCCTTCGTATATTTTCTCTCTGCAATTGAAGACTTTAAAAAATAGAAACTCATCAAATGACAAGTCTTTCGGCTGACCGCGCGCGATAAATTGCCAAAGAAACTTGTTCCAAAACAATATCGATCTAGACACCGACATGTCATCATACTGCCATGGTAAAGTACGGTGCTATCTTGTTGAAGTAGTACTAATCCAAACTTGTCGATTATTTTTTGATATTTCTTTATTGCTATTATCCAACAGGTGGATCTATCTTATCAGTACATTCACGACATTGTTATGTGGTCAGTTTTAACTCTTCGAACGTACCAACACTGCATAAACTGTTACGTAGGTAAGTTATGCTCATTAACATAGCCAACAATTTATTTCGCGTTTGATGCCACGTTACATCAATCTGCTAGTGGCTTCCTTTAAGATTAAGAAGTAATGCCCCAGTCTTTAATTAAAAATTACCTAGAACTTCACGTTCGCGCTACTTGTATAGAGAGGCTTCTGAATGTATCGTTTGCGCGGTGGAAGAACTACCCCTTTGCTTGACTGTCTCTGTGCTAAAGGTATACATCTTGCAAAGTCAGGTGTCTGTCTACTTTAAGGTCACAAGTCTCGTCCTCAGTATGTCGCTTCTTCAGTCGTTTGAACGTGTTGAAGAAGTTCGGGAATGTGAACGAAGGCTTCGGGAACGAAAAGGAGAACCCGCTTGAAGGGGAAGGTCCACGAACGGGCGGCGGAGGCGCCGCAATAAACACAGGACTCTGCTTACCCGATCTGGGGATGTTGCCAGTGCCGCTGTTGCTGTTGCTGCTACTGCTGCTACTGCTACTGATGCTGATGCTACTGCTACTGCTGGCGTTAATGTCGAAGCTCCGTGGAACCCTGACTGGGTTTTCCTCGGTACCATAGAAGATGAGCTGCCACTTCTTGAGGAGCCCTGCTGCAGGCCTAGTGGGCCTGTCCTGTCCCATGTTCATCACCTCCAGCTTCCAAGAGCCAGTGGGATTCTCGCCCCAGAAGTGTACGGAGAGGAAAGGCCACTCCTCGAAGGTGGTGGCGAATGTGTCTCGGGGTCTCGGAAAAAGCAGGATAGAGCGCGTGCCACTTGGTGAAGTGAGTGCAATCATGACGTTACCGCGAGGGTAATAGCGGAGAGACACCTTGCACTGGACGTGTTCCAGGAAACTGACCTTGTTCAGGGTGCCGGAGCATCCGTCGGTGCGGGCAGTCACTGTTGCAGGAAATGCGACCTTGTCCGGGATAGGTGCATTGGGCACCATGATTATGGTTTGGCATATGTGCTGGTGGGGAAGACTCTTCCATCGGGCTGCAAGATCCACCATTGCCCCAGCGTCCATGAGCCCGTAGCCAAATTTGTGGGAATACTTCCTGCCAGCACCATTGCTTGCCCATCCAGGTTCATCAGCGAGGGGCAAGGGTCTGGAAGTCATCACGACCAGGTACTGCATGTCTCTCCACGTGAGGGAGGGATTTGCTTCGAGAGCCAAGGCACAGACTCCTGCTGCAATGGGTGCTGATGCGCTGGTGCCTGTATGTGAATCTGTGCATATATGATCACTCCTCAACTGAGCGTCTTGGTCAACAGTAGCAATGGAGCCGTCACGACCAGGGGTGCCAGAGCTGTAAGTGGTAGCCAGCGTTGATGAGCATTCCTCAAGATACCAAGGCCGAAATCCTGCTTGAGTAGCAGAACTGATGGAAAGAGTGAATATGGAGTTAGTGTAGCCATCGCAGTTGCAGTTGTCAAGGTGACGCCCCCCGTTTCCTGAGGCCCAAACAAAGATCGAACCCTTTCCCTGTCTTCCTCGCACTACGCCATTGAGGAAAGCTCTCTTGGCGAGAGGTCCGGGTCCATCAACTGTCTTCCCGTCATCTTCTGGCCCCCACGAGGCAGAATAGACGTCAATGTGCTCAGGATTGAGACTTAAAGCTCTTGCTTCCACAGCGTCATTGACAACTCCATCCAGCATCCGGACACCACCAATGCTCGAGTTATATGCAATGCCGATGCCACAGAATCCATTGTAGGCAGAGGCGGCGACCTCGCCAGCACATCTTGTCCCGTGCTTATTGTCACCATTGTCTTGAGGCATCGGATCATGATCATTTCCGTTGATGTCAGTTGATGCTCTAGGATCGTAGTTCGCTATCAAGTCGGGATGGTTTGTCTGTATGCCATCGTCGAGAATCGTGACGACGACGCCCTTGCCTGTGTAGCCTCTGGACCACGCTGGCTGCACGTTCATGTCATAGCCTCCTTTGGCACCATGGTTCAAGTGCCACTGCTGGTTGAACATGGGGTCAGAAAAGAGTAGTCTGTTTTGTTGCCGCTTCACCTTGACGGTAGACGGCTCGGCGGACTCATGATCATCAAATATGGCGTCCCAAAAAGGCTGTTCAGACTCTTTGTCATCTCCACCATCTCTCTTTCTTCGGGGCTTCTCCTCCTGCTGCTCAAACCACACGATATCGGGCTCCTCAGTGAGCAATATCCTATGCTCCGCGGCTGGTTCGGCACTTCTTTTGTGGATTCTGGGGTGCTCAAAGAGAAAGTAGTTCTCTAGGTCTCCGATCTGGCCCAAGTTGACGAATCCGTGGCGCAGCGCCAACTCATCCGCAGTGGACTTCCCCTTGGGCACCAGCACCGCGAACTGATTGTGGTACAAACTGCAAGGAGAGAAAGAGAGAGGATGCAGCACATGAGAACAAAGAGTGCAATGTATGAACAAGGAGTACAGGTGCAACAGTCTTTTTTCGAAGCTGGACGACCCATACAGTGCATTCTTAAAAGAAAGAAAAAAAGGATCGCGGTATCTTGGGTGAGCAGACCTGACAATCATCACCCAAGAGGAAGAATTGGGAGGGCGTTCACACCACAAAGTTAGTGAATCAGATGTAGAACTTGTGCACGTCATGGTACTGGCTTATGGTGAGCCTGATCTAACGGACTGAGGACGATTTCGTCATACTTGGTTGGCGTTTGGTCTGCCTCAGCATCAATCAGAGAAGGTTGCATCCTAAGCTTACAACTCCTCTTCCAGGACGAGGGGTTCAACATACTACATGGGCAAAACTTAAATACGGTAACGAAGCTTGACAATTGATGCAGTCAGTGGCCCAGCTTTACGTTACCGAAAGTCATCATCGTCATTGTCATTTGCTAGCACCAAAGTTAAGGCTGTTCCATTAAATTTGTCCCAATTAGCTACTCGTAACCAGGTGGGCAGATCTTTTTTCATAAACGTCGGCATCTGTGTCTATGTCTCCAGCCATCCCCAGAAGTTCGACTTCTAGTGCACCTGGTAGAAATTATTGGACTGAGCTGTATCATTAGTACTCACACGCTCCTTTCGGAGTGACCGCCGCCGTCTATCCTTTCGCGGAAGAGGGTGGGGGCGGCATCTTTGTGGTTGGCGACGGCGACGGTGGCGCCGCTAAAGAAGAGACAACCTATCGAGATCAGGAAGAGGGAGAAGTAGCGGGACACCGCCGGATTTGTTGACAAAACCGTCCTGCTTTGTGGAAGAGGCATTGTCGTAATGCTACTGCGGGCACATTACATTAAAAGACCAGCAGTAGAAGAGAGGATGATGTTTGTGCGCGAACTTGGAGCAGCCCCTCTTATGTCATCTTGCTGCCAGCGCCTTCTTTCTCATCTTGGGTCGTCAGATCCCTGTCAGTACATCAAAACACGAATGAATGCATAGCACTGGTGAACTCTGATGCACAGGGACGGGGTGAAGAGACAACGTTGACTCGGTGTCGATGATTCCTTGCTCCTTTAGTTGGTGGTGTTGACGAGAGGCCCTCTGCGTCCGTAGGTGCGCGCACGCCCGTTGCCACTGCTCTGGAAGACGCACTCAGGAGCTGCGCCTCGCCTCACGCGCGCGCAATGGGGATACGCAGAGCTGTCGGTCGATTGCGGAAACGAGAGGTGTTGCCTCCTCATGAGCCCGAGAGCGACTGAAGTCTGAACTGAAGTGGGGAGTGGAATCGTTGGCGTGGAGCTCCGGTTGAGGAGTCGGCGACAACAGCAACGTTGCGGTTGCGCCCGCCAACGACGACGACGACGCCGTCGCCACTGCCGTCGCCGCCACGGCCGCCACCGCCGCCGCTGCTGCTCGTTTTTTTTCTACTTCTTTTTTTCCTTTTTGGTTTTAATATTTGCCACAACAACGGAGGGATCCACGTACATAGTGGAGGAGGTGACGCGACTAACTTCTTCCTTCTTCTTAATTTTCGGCAGAAACTTGATATCCCAGGTGGCCGCTGCTCTGTCAGCAGAGGGCGGACAATTAGACATTAATGAGAAGAGGCCAAATGAAATGGGCCTTTTCTTCCGTGCCTGAGACTCCGGCGAGCGCAGCGCCGGACGGTGCCGGGCAACGGAACGTGGCACGAATACCTCCGGGTAATCCAAAGAAAAGAACACTGTCGTTACTACGCAAAACGCCGGCAACAACAGCAGCAGCAGCAGCAGCAACAACAACAACATAACGGCATCTTTTTTTGTAGCAGGAGAACGACGACATTTCCTCGAATCCTATGTTTGCCCGGGGGTGGGTGGGGAAGGAAGCGGGCACTCGTGTCTCGGTCAGGATCATCCGCGCCACTCCATAATCGCCTCCACTCTCCGTCTTTTCTTCATCTGGAGTCATGAGTTTGCTCTGTTGCTGCGGCAGCGTGGCTACAGTCACCAGCAGCGTCATCGTTTTGATGACGGCTGTTGCTGTGTTGATGGAGATACATTGCTTCCAGCACCATGGGACTGTACTCGTGTACAGCAGTAGTGCAATGGTTGCAGCCAGGGATAGCACTTGCGCGCAGGATGCATAATGACAGGATATCCGCGTCTCAATCACGCCATTGAAGTATAACTGGTCACAAAAGTCACCTGAGTGCTAACACACCAATTACATGAGTTAATGAGCCCTTCTGGTGTGCGTGTGTGGGGGATGAGCACAGAGAAAGAGTCAAGTAACATCCTGGACGCTCTCCTTTCATGACGCAGAGACATTTTAGTATAAAAGCTCGTTATTTCCTGCAAAAAAGGCTCGTGTTCCTTCTCTCCGATGGCTATCAGTCATTGCCAATTTTTGCCTATATCCTGAAATACAGCGGCTGCTACTGCCAAGACATCCTCGTCAGTGGAGACATAACCAATGTCTTGTCTGTCTGCACGTACACGCGTACGTCACCTATCGGAAGTGGAGATGTTCGCGCCAGATGAAGACATTTGCATCGAGAAGAAGCTTCAAAGACTACAGGGTGAACACAACTCGAGGAGCAACACACCAACATTTCCTTCTAGTCTGACGCCAAAATTGCGTACATAATAACGGCGGCAACTCCACCTAGACTTGGCTGCATCGTTAAGCGTGGCCGCTATTCCTCCAGGTCCTACTCCTACTTACGTATATGGCATCTGGCTAGAAAAAAAGAGGATGAGGAAGACTTAACATTTCAGGAAGTTGGCAGGAAAGGAGGAGAAGAAGAACTGCTTCTTCTCGTCCCGCGTTTTGGGCACCGTGACGACGACTACGTAAAATAGCGACGACGGGTTTGTTCTATTGACCTGGAGCGCCTTTTCCTGGCCTGGTTACCAACTTCGCAGCCAAGAAGTGCGTTTTCGCAAGGTGCCAAGGAGGCCAGCCAACATGTGTTGTTGCTTACGCTGTTGGCGTTTGTCTATTTTGCTTTTTTGCTCCGCCAGCTCCTATGACCCCACGCACGTGCAGGAGCTCACACACATATTTATGTATATGACGTCGCCGCACACACCCGCGTACGTAAGTGGAAGAGAAAATGGACCAATTTAGAATGCGAACTGAGGTGACCTTCAAAGGCTATGGTCCTGCATGCATTATCATGTGCTGTCTGTACTGGCAACATACAAACTCCCCCACCCCTTTTTTTGGACACGCGCATGCTTATACTAGACCAATCGGCCAGAAGACAAGATTATTGCAGTTCCGAAGTTGTGTCGTTACTCACTATGCGCATGGTAGCGATGGGTGGGTGGGTTTGAAGCCCTAAATACCCCAGTCAAGCCTATGGGCATTAAAAGCTTTGCTGGGCTTGACAGGGTTCAGGTGCGCCCCACTGAACTTCAGCCCCAAATCGCAATTCAATACATGTTCTAAGCTTGCTTTGCCACGAGTACCTTTACCTACGTAATGTCAAAGTCTACTATATGACAGAGCAGGAGGCGGGGGAAAAATTGCACACTATTTTTTTTGGTATTGTCAAGGTTTTTGTCACTCTCCTCTGGAGGCGGAATGGTGAGAAAATCTATTGAATCTGTCTGCGTTCACATCGTCTGATGTCTTCCTTAGTTCTATCATCTTTGATTGCATTCAAATTCTTTACGATATAGCTGAAATTCAGTGTCTGCTTCCAAATTTCTTTTGAAACTTTCCACATGTTAATTGTTGGACTTGACGACATTTCCAAGCAGCGTAGGGGGTTTTTTTCGAGGTGATCTGCTCAACTTGGTAATGAGTGATTAAGCAACGAGTAATGAGTAAATTGATGAGTAACTTGGCAATGTGTGCAGAAGGCATGAGAGAGAATTTGTTGTCATAAACTTTTGTTCTGGCTTTGTTTTTCTTTCCATGTCTTCTTTTCTATTCGCCCCAGTCTTTTGGTATTTCCTAGTCTGTACTGCACATTGTCCTAACATAGTTGGCAGTCGGCCCCAATGAGTCTGAGCCGTAGAGCCTTTTCGCAAAGTCATAATATTCGCCCTCAATCCAATAAAAGTCCTTCTTCCGTCAGGTCTCAGGTGCAGAACTTGGTCGCAGACATTCTCGCATCTAGAAGTAGATCACAGGCAGTAAGTTCAGAGGGAGAGTTAAAGATCTGGCATAACTTTCCAGACAAGTGTGCGTTTAAATTGGCACACTGGTACGTTGAAAGTCGTGTAGCAGAGCCTAAAGAAGCATTTTTCGGCCCACTTAGTACCAGGATGACTTTTACAAGACGTTCGACGAGTTAAATAAAGTGCGCTGCAGGCATGAGGTGGTAGCATGCAAACTGATGCTATTGTCTTCGTTGCCTACGCTTCATCATCCTGTACCTTTCCAGCATGAGGATGCCATAGTACGAGTACTATTACTACATGCATTCGTGTACCTTGCTGAAGAAAAGGGATAGATTATGGCCTACGGTGAATACCTGACCAAAGATGTGCGTAGAATTCTTTCAACAACATTTCTAGGAACTCTGTTGGACCGTCATGTCATGGAGAGGGTGAATAACCTTTAGAACAACCTGGAAAGTGTGTGCGCCTTCTGACGTCACCGGAGGAACCTGGTTCGTACCCAAGAATGGCACCTTCTCCGTATGATCGCGGCAGACCCACCCGATCTGATCGAGGCCGGTTCTGTCCACACGGTTGAGCACATTGCCTAACCCTGACCATGACAGAAGAGCTACCAAAGTCCAATGTGAGACCCGGTGCACAGATGGAAAGGGAGTCTGCAGAACCGACCTCCACCGTCCTCCCCGAGGATTACCCGCGTGTTCAAGCTCCGACTTACGCCAGGAACGACTGCCGACGAACCTGTTTGCCCGGTGGATTCCGAAGGTCGCCCTTCCTCATTCTGCTGTTGCTACTGCGCTCAGTGCGAGTGGATCTTACGTTCGTTCTTTTTCACAGGCTCAAATGGAATCCGAATTCCTCGACTGATCCACACTTCAAGTGTAGTTTCTAGCAATCCGGTTGTAAGCATAGCCATTGCACAAAGACGACTACATATACATGATGAGATCGGTGCAAACTCCATGGGAAGTAGTACATATCCATGCGCCACATGATCACACACAGTTGCCCGCCAGTGCCACGTGGACCATGTATAACGAGCGCTACGTTGACGACCAGTAGAGTGCGTGAGCTTGCACACGGGTCAACAACATTGGCCAGCGACAACGGGGACTCCATTCAGTATTACACACAAGAAGGAAAATGGTAGCGGATCCGATTACTGTATCTCTCTCTCCCTCCCTCCCCCCTCCCTCTCGGTCTCCCAAGGCATGATGTACCGATGCACGCACCTGCTCATCGTGCGCAGGAGCTTTGCGTCACCAGCAGGAATCTACGATACAAACAACTGTCCTGGTGGTTTAGCGGAACAAACCGTTTGGATTGATTCATCGTTCGTTGGCATTAACCCCACAGCTGCGTACGCTCCGCTCGTGCGTACGTACCGACGGACGCTCGGACAGGCGCATGGACTTCCTCATACGCGCTGAATGCGTACGTTCAATTTTCGAGGCTCTGGGTACATACGGTCCGCAACGGCAGACTGTACGCATCGACGACAGGTACAATATATCTTTGAGTCAAGCCAAATGCAATCATGCAACCAATATTTCAGAAACTTATGCAACCGTGCACTCCCAAATGTTATGACCACAGATGAAAGTGCTAAAGATTTAATCCAAATAACATGCGGATGTCAATGCTCTGCAACGTTGCACTGTTACTTGAACTTTACCGGATGTTGCGTATTATTCAGCTTCTCATCGATACACGGATATCAGCCGATGCTTGCAACGAAAGAACGATGGGTTGTGGATCAGAAACAAGCCCCGTGGAATGTCGAGGCTTTAGACTAACTCGCTATGAAGTTTTTCTTACAATACAATTTATACTATACTATATATATGTAACGCTATGTAGTTCTGAACACTTGAAGTGCGGTCACTGAAGCTGAAATGGCAGCTGAAACACCGCAATTTTTGTACCCAGTAAATGCATTTCAATTAATAAAAAAGAGAATGAGTTAAAAGTACAGGTTTAAGACTTCACTCCTGTGAAGTTCTTTAAACAATTTACTTAAAAAAGTTTTGTTTAAAGGACATTTTGAAATGTCAGTGCAACTGTTGAGAGTGCAAGAGATTCTCCTTTTTGTCTTGCAACCTCCTCCACTTCATTGAAGTAGTCTCCTTTTGAATGTTGACTTGTTCGCTTTTCAATGCTTCACAAACTGGTACACTAAAAAGTCTGATGGGAAACCAAATTTGACTTCTGTCGGTGTAAATATTGCTTCATATGATGATCCAGTGACAAAGCCACGCATAGCTCTCCGAATGAAGATAAATACCATCCATCCAGTACACTGTGGGGGCACAAGTCTATTACATTTCTTAACCTCCTTAAGCTCAATAGAGGCGTTCACTTCAGAGAGGTGCTTATTGGCGTAACTTTCCTAAAGATGACCCTCAGAAGTTAAAGCCTGAAAAAAGTCACTGTTTGCAGTCAACATGTCCTCCAATGTGCTGATACCAGCTAGCGTGGGGACGGGTTGCACGTGCTTTTCCACTATGGGGGCGAAAAAATCATGTTAATGTTCCTCCTACACGTGATCTTATTTTGTCTCACTGCTGTTGAGATGTCCACGACTGATGACAAGAAGGGTAAGCAGACTGGCAGACCGTTAGGGAGTTCTGAGAGATTAGTTCATTTAGTCGGAATCTTAGAATTCGAATCAGATTTCAAATCCCATTTTGGCCAGAGTTCGAGAGTGATCAGACGTCACACTATTCAATACCCAATTCTGATGCAGACCATGAATCAGATCATCCCATCAATGAGAAACTAGGAATCACCTTCCTTGCCTCATATGTATGTACATACGTTTATTGATCATGAACATGTATGAGCGTAAGCGAACAGAAAGCTTGGAAGGCTTGTGTGACTCTCCGTGTTACTTCTCGCTGTATGCTGCACACAGAAGCACGAATAAGTACGTTAAAATACGCTACGAGTAATTTTAATTGAACAAATCGTAGTATTAAAATAGACTACACAAGTGACCGTACAAGAAACATATACATACTGGTCCGTCTTCACGGCTCTCATTTCATGAGCTTCCCGATAATCATGGCATCCACTTCTTCCCCGGCCTTCATCGACTGCTTCTGGTCGTCCCTCTTGGGCAGCATGAGGAGGGCGTTGGCACCGGCGCAACTCAGCAAGCGAGAACTGATCTGTAGGAATTGCTGAATGTTAGTCGCATAGCGCAGGTTCAATACAGTGGAACATGGATATAACGGTCACATTGGGACCAGAGAATTTGACTGTTATATGCGTGTGATCACTATTACCATGTTAGACCAGAGAATGACTGATTTTTGGCGCTAAAGCCATTGTGCGTTAGGTTATCAATTATGACGACATTTGGGTGCACTTTCCCTTGCTTGGCAGTTCCCACGTGTGGCACAGGCACAAAACATAGTTAAC